>Ga0256826_1000453_pt1 | contig 24759 bp, 27 predicted proteins | sample CV79metaG_FD_185975 | JGI IMG/M metagenome (GOLD analysis project Ga0256826, IMG submission 185975) | Hydrothermal vent microbial communities from East Pacific Rise, Pacific Ocean - CV79 | ecosystem: Environmental > Aquatic > Marine > Hydrothermal vents | place: Pacific Ocean: East Pacific Rise...
GAAAAAGTTACTCCTATACAAAAAGAGGAAACAGTTGTAGAGGAAGTTTCTACTTTTGTAGAGGAAGATGATGACGATGATGATATTTTTGCATTGAAATAATAGGTAAAAATAGGAAGAGGGAAAAAAATTAGCATACTTATTTTTTAAGTTCCGAAGTTTTTAAAAGTTTTTTAGAAATATTTGAGTTGTATCTATTTAACTCTTTTTTCTTAACTTTTCTATCTATTTCATAGAGTTTTACTCTCTCTCGTGCTAGAATACTAAAGATTATTAAAATAAATGTTGGAGAGATTAAATGGTAAAAATAAACTGGGATGAATTTAAAATATATAAGAAAGATCATTCAAAAAAAGATAATTTTGAGATACTTTTGGATTTTTTAAAAAGTTACTATAGTATGATAAGTCCAGTTGATATTTTTGATTCACTCAATGCAGATGGTTTAGGACAGATGATGTTGGAGAAACGAAATATTGTAGACCCTGAAGGATTGGAAGAGTTTCTGTTTTCACATCGTTCATGAGTAAAGAATTAGATAAAATAGTCTCTTTTTTAGGGCAACATCATGTGATGAGTTTAGCCACTACAGATTTTACTCAACTTGATGTCTGTTCCCTTTTTTATAGTTACTCAAAAGAGAAGAACTCTTTTGTAGTTGCTAGTAATGATGCTACAAAACATATACAAAACATCCTCCAAAATAACAATGTGTCAGGTAATATTTTATTGGAAACAAAAACAGTTGGAAAGATAGAGGGTGTTCAGTTCAAAGGTAGATGTAAAGTTTTAGAAGATAATGAGTTACAAGCATTATATTTTAAAACTTTTCCCTATGCTTTAGCTATGCTTCCTCAGTTATGGCAGATAGAGATAGTACATTTTAAAATGACCGATAATCGTTTAGGATTTGGTAAGAAGATTATAATAGATTTTGAGTTATAATCGCGAAAAATAATAGGTATAAATAAAGATACCAAAAGAGAGAAAATATATATGGTAAGAGTAAACAATCTAATTATGAGATATGGAAATAGAGTTCTATTTCAAGATATAAATTTAAAACTAGACCGTCATAAACGTTATGGTTTAATCGGTGCAAATGGTGCAGGTAAAACTACTTTTTTAAAGATATTAAGTGGTGAGATTACAGAGTATGAGGGTGATGTTATTATCCCTAAAGCTAATAAAGTTGGTGTTCTTGGACAAAATCAATTCGCATTTGAAGATTTTACAATTATGGATGCTGTTTTGTATGGTAATAAACGTTTATATGATGCTATTAAAGAGAAAGAGGAACTTTATATAACAGGTGATTTTGAAGATGATGCTACAAATAATCGTTTAGCAGATTTAGAGGTTATCTGTGTTGAGGAAGACCCAACGTATGAGTATGATGTAAATATTGGTAAAATTCTTGCAAATGTGGGAATCCCTGTTGAAAATCATAATGACCTTATGAGTACACTTGATAGTGCAGATAAATTTAAGGTTTTACTTGCTCAAGTACTTTACCCTAAACCAGATGTTCTGTTTCTTGATGAGCCTACGAATAATCAAGATATTGAAACTATCTCTTGGTTGGAAAATGAGCTTCAACGTCATCAAGGTACATTAGTAGTTATCTCTCATGATAGACACTTTTTAAACTCTGTTGTTACAAATATTTTAGATGTTGATTATCAAAAAATTCGTGAATTTACTGGTACATATGATGATTGGTATATCGCTGCAAATGTTCTTGCAAAACAACTTGAACTTGATAATGCTAAAAAGCAAAAAGAGAAAGATGAACTTGAAGCTTTTGTGAGACGTTTCTCCGCAAATGCTTCTAAAGCAAAACAAGCGACATCACGTCAAAGAAAACTAGATAAATTAGAACTTGAAGATATAAAACCATCATCTCGTCGTGATCCATCTATTGTATTTAAAGCAAAACGTCAAATGGGTGATGAAGCTTTAGAGCTTAAAAATATCTCTCACTCTTATGGAGATAATGAGGTTCTTAAAGATATTTCATTAAAATTTGAACCAGGAGAAAAAGTTGCGCTTATTGGTCCAAATGGTATTGGTAAATCAACTCTTCTTAAAATTATGATGGAGGAGATAAAACCTAACAGTGGTGAAGTTACATGGGGTGCTACTATTGAAAACTCCTATTTCCCACAAGATACGGCTGATATTATAGAGGGTGATGGTACTCTTTATGATTGGTTACGTGCTTTTGACCCTAAACGTGATATTGCAGAGATAAGAAACTGTCTTGGTCGTATGCTTTTTAATGGTGAACAGCAAGAAAAAGGTGTAGTAAGTATCTCTGGTGGTGAAAAACATAGAATGATGCTTTCAAAAATGATGTTAGAATCTGGAAACTTTTTAGTACTTGATGAACCATCAAATCACCTTGACCTTGAAGCTATTGTTGCACTGGGAGAGGGACTTTTAGAGTTTAAAGGAAATGTTATCTGTGTGTCTCACGATAGAGAGTTACTTGACGCATTTGCTTCACGTATTATTGAACTTCGCCCTGATGGAACACTTATTGACTTTAAAGGCTCTTATGAAGAGTATGCAGAGTTAAAAGCTAAAGGTGAACTTTAAGTGGCTAAGTACAAGAGATTTCTTGGACTTGGTATCGCTGGAAACTTTGCACTTCATCTAGCACAAGCTGGAGAACTTGAAGAGTTTAAAGATATTATTACAGCAGATGAGGCAGCACCTAAAGGGATATTTCCTTTTTATCTGCCTATGCCAAATAATCCAGTAAGTCAAGTAAATTTAAAAGCAAAAAAAATCTTGAGTACTTATCCTTTATCTTCTGATAATATCAAACTTCCAAAAGAGAATGTAAATGTTCAAGCTGAACCAGAGGTAGGTCTTATTTGTGATTTAGAGTATGTTGCAGGAAAGTTATCAAAAATTACTCCAACATATTTTGGTGCATATAATGATTGCTCTATACGAGTAGCTGGTGCTTCAAAAATAAGTGATAAAAAGAACTGGGGAGAGAACTCCAAAGGTTTTTCAAATGAGCTTATTAAGATAGATAAATTTAAAGCTGGTGGAGTGATGGATAGTTACTCTATATGTAGTTTTTTACGTCGTGATGGAAAACTTACTGCTTATGGTGAAGATGTAGAGCTTACTGGTTATAGTTATTTTTATGAAAAGTTAAATGATTGGATATTAAATCAGCTTATAACTCAAGAAGATTTTGGACCATTAGAGCCAATAGAGGAGTATATAGACTCTTGTGGCAATCCTACTCAAGCTATTATAAGTATAGGTGCTACTAGATATACTCCTTATGGTGAGAGTACATTTTTAGAAGTTGGAGATGAGATATTGATAGCTATCTATGATAGAAAAAGTTATAGTTTAGAGGATGTTACTTTAAAGTTACAAGAGAAACATTATAAAGCTGATAATATGAGTGTGCTAGCTCAAAAAGTTATCTAATTTGTCACGAGGTAAAAAGCTAAATTTTTTTATAGGTGCAGATATAGATGATGGTTGGTCACAAGTTCAAACTCCTTCAAAACCTAAAATCTCAAACGAGATTTTAGAACCTTCAAAACATTTTTTAGTTTTCAAAAGAGAGAAAAGAAAAGGGAAAGTAGTCACACTTGTTGGACCTTTTCAACTCTCAAAAGATGATGCCTCAAAACTACTAAAATCTTTGAAAAAAAAGATAGGGTGTGGTGGAACATATAAAGATAATTTTATGGAGTTTCAAGGGGAGTTACAAGCTAAGCTTAGGGAGTTACTTATTAAAGATGGATTTCGATTTAAGCATAAGTGATATTAATCTAACAATAGAAAGTCAAGGTATCTAAAATGAGTGAAGAGATAGAACAAAAATTATTAGCACAAATTGCTCAACTTCAACAAGAGATAAAAGAGATAAAGGGTATAGAAGAGGAGAATAAACCAAGTTATCAATATAGTAAAATTAGAGATATTGATTTAGATAATGTTGTAGATATTGAAAAAAAACTTGATCATACTCTTTTTGAAAGTTGGTTCAATCAAGATATAAAAATAGATAATGAAACTGAACTTTTATTTCAAAATATCATTACAAAAAATCAGATGTTAATTGAAGATTATAATGAGGAAGATCTAAAAGTAAATGTCATTATTCCAATACTTAACAAAGTTGAATTTAAATCATTTGAGAAGCAGTTTAGAGATTTTTATGAACTCCCTATACGATATGAAACAGAAAAATTTATCTTTAAAGGTACTACTGATTTTGTAGTTTCTAAAGGTTTAGTAAAAAGTAAGAAACCCTATTTTTTTATACAAGAGTTTAAACGAGCTGAAGAGTATGGAAACCCTAGACCACAGTTGTTGGCAGAATTGATAAGTGGTGTTGAACTCAATAATTGGACTCAGATAAAAGGTGCTTATATTGTTGGTTCAGTATGGCACTTTGTGATACTTCAAAAGTTAGGTACTGATAAATATGAATATTTTGTATCAAAAAGTTTTGACAGTATGGATATTGAGAAGTTAAAATCTATTTATCGAAATTTATTAGTTGTTAAATCTGAAATAGTTGATTTTGTTGAATTAGAGTGCTGAAAGCACCTAAATTAGGCTTAAATCAGAAATATTTAAGCCAATAAATTATAAAGTACTAAAAGCTGAATCATTTGTTGATTCGGAAATATTTTAATCCAAGGGTAAGCCTATGAATAAAGCTCAATTCGTTGAACTAGTACAAACAAGTGGTGAGTACAAAACTAAGATTGAAGCAGAAGCTGCAATTAAAGCATTTACTGAAGCAGTAACTACTGCATTAGTTCAAAAAGAAGATATCTCTTTAGTTGGTTTTGGTAGTTTTGTTGCAACACTACAAAAAGGTAAAACAGGAAAAGTTCCTGGTACTGATAAAACTTACACTACTCAAGATAAAATGGTTCCTAAATTTAAAGCTGGTAAAGGTCTTAAAGACCGTGTAGCAGCTGGTAAATAATCTTTAAAATAGCATATCTTTTAGATATGTTATTTCATTGTACTCCTCTATGAGCCAATTTTTTAATAAACCTAAAACTCTTTCAACTTTAAAATCTCTTTTAATAAATAAATTACATTCCGTTAGTTCTAAAAATGATTTTCTTTTATATAAAAATATTACCCTTTATGACCAGAAACAGAGTTTTGTAATCCCTCTTCTTATTATTGATGAAGCTAGAGGTATCTATATATTTGAAGCAAAAGATTGGTCTTATGATGAACTTAGAAACAATAAACTTCAAAAATTTAAGAGGCAACTGATAAATAGATTGGCTTTTGAAAAAATACAAAATCTTATATCTTTTAAATTGGCTAGAAAATTAAAAGATAAAAATATACCAATATTTAAATTTTTATTGATGGAAAATTTAAATATTGGTCAATATGATTATTTAGATAGCTCTTTTCATGACATTTTACCAAAAGAGATTATCATGTTTAACGATATGAGTGAAGAGGATATGTTGTTAAAACTTCAAACACTCTCCTCATCTTTAGAGAGTAAGATAGATATTTATAGTACAGCAGCAACTATTCTAAGTCAATATTCTATAAAAGATAGTAGTGATAATCTTTTTTTATGTAGTGATGAACAGATTGAACTGATAGATGAATCTATAAATGGGCATACTACACTTAATGCACAAATTGGAAGTGGAAGAACTACACTTCTTGTATTGAAAGCTATTGTTGAGGTGTTAAAAGATAGAGAACTAAAAATAGTAATCATAAAACCAACAAAAGTTGCTTGTGAAAGGTTAGTTACTAAATTAGAAACGATGTTAAGAGATAATAACTTTAATATTGTTACAAATAGTATAGAGATATTGACTCCTATCGAAGTTGTAAATAGACATCTTCAAAAACTTCGTAAAAAGGAGTTGAGTAAAAAATTACAGATTGATTCTACTTTAATGAATAAAAAATTTCATTTAGCAGATCAGATATTTTGTGATGATGTAGATTTTATTGAGAGTGATTTTGTCTATTATTTAATGCATATTCAAAAAAATAGACCACTTCTTTTTGTGAGTAATAATAGTTACGAAAAAATATATAACTTTCAAAAAAGTTTTAGATTAGATGAGCAAAAGATGAATTTTTTTCTTTGTGAACCACAGAAAAAGATGTTAGAGATAATAGAGAACATTTTAAAAAGCCATTTAACAACTGATATTTTGATTGTTACAAATAATGTCATCAGTATAGAGATTACAAAACATCTACTAAAAACAGGAGTAACAAAAGATACCGATAATATTATACTTTCAACATATAATGATATTTATGGGTTAAATGCAAAATTTATTATCTTAATGAATAGTTGTATTGCACCCTTTAGAGAGTTAGCATATAGCTTTTATTTGGCAGAGAAAGAGGTTTACATTTTACATGATGAAGAGTGTGAACAGATAAATAGTCTAAGGAACAGTTATGAAAGTAACAAAAACTAAACAAGAGTGGAAAGAGCAATTAACTCCGGAGGAGTTCTCTGTTTGTAGAGAACAAGGAACAGAAGCCCCTTTTAGTGGTCAACTGTATGATAATAAAGAGGAGGGAATCTATAGCTGTGTATGTTGTCATGAACCACTTTTTGAATCATCTACTAAATTTGATTCTGGAACGGGATGGCCTAGCTATTATGAAGCTATAGAAGATGCTATTGTGGAGTTAAAAGATACGACACATGGTATGATAAGAGTTGAGGTAAGATGTTCGAGTTGTGATGCTCATTTGGGACATCTTTTTTCAGATGGACCTGAACCAACAGGTTTGAGATACTGTATAAACTCAGTCTGTTTAAATTTTAAAAAAGGAGATAAATAGATGAAAAAAATATTTTCACTCTTATTTATACTATTACTAAGCTCAAATATATATGCTAAAAATCCTCATATTGTACTTGAAACTACTCAAGGGAATATTGAGATTGAACTTTATCCAGATATCGCTCCATTGGCAGTTGAAAACTTTATGACACATATTAAAGATGGGTATTATAATGGAGTTGCTTTTCATAGAATTATTAAAAATTTTATGATTCAAGGAGGAGATCCTACTGAGAGTGGTCGTGGTGGTAAAAGTATATGGGGAAAACCTTTTAAAGATGAGTTCAAAGATAAAACTTTTAACAAAGCAGGTATTTTAGCTATGGCAAATGCTGGCCCATATACAAATGGAAGTCAATTTTTTATCACAACGGCAAGAACACCTTGGTTAAATGGTCATCATACAATTTTTGGTCAAGTGCTTAGTTCATCGATGGATGCAGTGAAAAAATTGAATGTTGTAAAAACTGGATATAGAGATAAGCCAAGAGATCGTCAAGAGATTATTAAAGCTTATATCAAAAAAAATTAAATTATCGGAGTCTAAATGGAAATTGAAATAATGAAAAAACTTGAAAAACAAGCTCTGAAAAAAAGTGCTACAGATCTAACTAGATTGGGTTTTGCTCTCTTTTTTATGATAGCTGTACTTACATTCAGCTTTTTAAGTAATGGTGGTATACCAAACAATATGTTCTTAGCAGTTGCTGCTTTGATAGGTGCTTATATGGCGATGAATATTGGAGCAAATGATGTAGCAAATAATGTTGGTCCAGCTGTTGGATCAAAAGCTATGACATTGACAACTGCTATTATTATAGCTGCTGTATTTGAAGCTTCTGGTGCTTTAATCGCTGGGGGTGAAGTTGTAAATACTATTAAAAAAGGTATTATAGATATAGATGCTTTTGGTGGAAATTCAGACCCTTTTATCTGGGCGATGATGGCAGCACTTCTTGCAGCAGCTTTATGGCTTAACTTTGCTACGATGATGCGAGCTCCTGTTTCTACAACTCACTCTATTGTTGGTGGTGTTATGGGTGCTGGTATCGCAGCAGCTGGATTTAGTATCGTTGATTGGGGTACTATGGCTAAGATTGCAGCTTCATGGGTTATCTCTCCTGTTCTTGGTGGTGTTATCGCTGCTGGTTTTCTTTTTGCTATTAAGAAGTCGATTATATTTAAAGAGGATAAAATAACAGCAGCAAAAACATATGTACCTGTTTTTGTTGCTATTATGTCTTGGGCTTTTATTACCTATTTAACACTCAAAGGTTTGAAAAAAATCTGGCCAGAGATTGTTGAGGGTTTAAATATGATTCCATTTGTTGCTATTGAAGTGACAAAAAAACCAACTTTTTTAACAGCTCTCATATTAGGTTTAATTGTTGCATTTGCTGTATATGCTTTTGTAAAAACAAAGTTAATGTCAGATGATACAAAACTTGAAAATAGTAAAGAGTCTGTAAATACACTTTTTACTATTCCTCTTATCTTCGCTGCTGCCCTTTTAAGTTTTGCTCATGGTGCAAATGATGTTGCAAATGCTATCGGGCCTTTAGCTGCTATCAATGATGCTGTTGTAAATGGTGGTATATCTTCAAAGGCAAGTATTCCATTATGGGTTATGAGTGTTGGTGGTTTAGGTATCGCACTTGGTCTTGCTCTGTATGGTCCTGCACTTATCAAAACTGTTGGTTCAGAGATAACTGAACTTGATCAAACAAGAGCATTTTCTATCGCTATGGCAGCTTCTATCACTGTTATTATCGCTTCGCAACTTGGACTGCCTGTAAGTTCTACTCATATCGCTATTGGTGGTGTTTTTGGTGTTGGTTTTTTAAGAGAATATCTTCATCTTAATGATAATCAAGTGAGTATAGAAGAGGATGAGATGGCTATTGTAGATGAGAAGAAAAACTTAGATGCATATAAGTCAGAACTGAAAACTCTTGAAGCTAAAGAGATGAAATCGGAAGAGGAGTATAAAAGAATAGTTGAACTTTATAAGATAATTTCTGATGAAGAGAAAACTATCAAATCAACGAAAAAACATATTAAGAAAAGTAAAAAAGTCCAATATGTAAAACGTGATGCTATTAAAAAAATAATTACTGCTTGGGTTGTAACTGTTCCTGCAGCAGCAACACTCTCTGCAATCCTTTTCTTTATGATTAAAGGTATAATGTCTTAATAGAGATGGACTTAAATGTCCAACTCTGTTTTCACACAGTTTCGACCACTATCTTTTGCTAGATATAAAGCACTATCTGCTTTTGCTATAATCTCTTCCATACTCTTACCCTCTTTAACATTTGCAACACCTAAACTGACAGTTATTGAACCAACTATATCTATCTGTAGTTCCTCTATAAAAATTCTAAGTTTTTCTGCTAGTTTGTATGCATTTTCTAATGATGCTGTAGGGAGTAATACAAGAAACTCTTCTCCACCCCATCGACAAACAATATCAATATTTCTTAAAATTTTTAATAAAGAATGAGAAACTTGTACTAAAACTTTATCTCCTACATTATGCCCATATGTATCATTTACTTTCTTAAAAAAATCAATATCTAAAATGATAAGAGACATCTGATTGTGTCTTTGACACATAGATTGATAGGATGATATATAGAGTTCAGAAAATTTATATCTGTTATATAATCCTGTTAATGAATCTGTTGATGCACGTGTTTCATACTCTCTATTTTTATTTTCAAGAATACTATTTATCTCATGTAGTTCAGATTGATACTCTTTCATGAGAACTGCCCATTTTGAGTATGTGAGGGAGATTAACTCTTTTTGTGAGATGATTCCAGCAAGGTCACCATTCTCTTCTACAACAACAACTCTTTTATAATGCTTCTCTTTTATAAAAATTAATGCCTCTTTGATAGAGGATTGCTTTACAATAGTGTCCACAGGGCTTGACATAAAATTGTCGATAGGGAGTTCTAAACTTTGATTAGATTTTATCAGTGCCATAACATCTTTTGTTGTTAAAATACCGATAGGCTTCATATTTTCAACAACAACGACGTTGTCAAAAGAGTTATGAATCATATCATCTAGTAAAAGAGAAGTTTTAGTATCTCTCTTTACCCATTTCATACGACGACCAAGTTTTAAAAAGTCGCTAAGTCTATAGTTATCCATCAAAGTATCGGGGTCTATATTTGTTGTTATATCTGTATGTGTTATAAGACCATATAAACTATTATCATTATTGAGTACACAGATATATTCTATTGAGGTATTTAAATATTCTAAAGTATCTAAAATATTTTGATTTTTATCTATGGTTGGTATAGTAGCCAGATCTAAATCTTGCAGTTTTATATCTAAATTTAACTCTTGTTTACGAATATTTAAAACATCAAGAATAGTAAAAATTTTAAAGCTATCTTTATCGATAACGATAACATCTCTATGTGTACTCTTTAACATAATATCTATAGCATCAGAGATACTATTAGATATATTGACTGAGATAACTGAGGTTGTGGCTATATCAGATATTAATGGAAATTTCATCATCTAACTCTTTCTCTTTGTTTATAAGTGCTACCACACCATTATACATATCTTTTATACACTCCACTTCTGTAACACCTAAACGTCGTTTATTTGATATATCAAAAATTGCTCCTTGACTCTCAGAGTGTTCTCCATCTATTCCTCGGATTTGAACATTATGTTCATCTGTTATAGCTTTAAATATATCCATATTTTTACTAAGATTTGGAAGCTTAATATGAACACTTGCTCTCATCGCTGTTCCTAAGTTTGTAGGACAAGATGTGATATAACCTAAATGTTCACTGTATGAAAAAGAGACCTTTTTTTCTATCTGTTGTATCGCATCACTTAAACGAGTAAATACCTCTTTTATATCTCCACCTTTTTGCATAGAGATGATACGAAGCTGATCCTCTTCGTTTATCCACACTAGAAAAGTTTTTTCATTGTTGTGAAAGATACCTCTACCATTTGGCCAATCTCTGTTGAGTCCAGCCGATTCTAAAAATCTATCTCCAGCTTTAAAAAGAAAATGCTCTTTGATGAGAGATGCTCTAGTTTCATCATCTAGGTTGTTAAGTGAATAATATTTTCCAGCTAAAGAACCATCAAATGAAGAGAGTATTTGAGAAATCTCTTTTTCTATATTGTTTCTTTGCTCATTAGAGATAGCAGTTCCAAGAGGAATGTCTGCAATATTTCGTGCAACTCTTACTCGTGTTGAGAGTATATATTTTCCCTCTATATCTGGATTTGGAGCATTGAAATTATCGCTATTAAAATCACTTTTATGTTTATCATCTTTAGAAAATTGATGGTACTCCTGTATGATAGGGTCAAGAAGAGGTGCAAAAACTTCATAGGATTCTTTATCTCCTGCATAAGCACCTATACCACTATCTAAGTTTTCTTTTCCTGATGCTATTAAATTTTCAAGAGTGTATCCATTGGATGTTTTTTTATCTTTAAGTTGATCGAAAATATCTGGAGTTAAATATTTAGCCATCAATGAGTTTGAGTTGTTCATTTTTTTCTTTTCCTTTATGTATTTCGGTTCTATCTCTACCATTTTCTTTCGCGATAGAGAGCATCTTGTCTGCATCTGAAATTAAACTATATTCATTTGTAAGGTCATCTATAAAAGAGTATGCCATACCAACTGAAACAGTTAAAATATTATCTGTTTTTGAACCTTTATGCTCTATCTTTTGCTCTCTTATTGTTTTAGAGATACTCTTTGTAAACTCTATACTTCTATTTTCATCAGCTTGAGTGAGAAGAATTACAAAAGCTTCTCCATTAAACCTAAAAATAAAACTATTTGTATCACTTATATCTTTGAGTATATCTGCAATAAGAATTAAAAGTTCATCCCCTTTTGCATACCCATACAAACTATTATACTCTTTAAAGCAATCTATATCGACCATTATAAGTGTAATACATTTCTTATCTTTTTTTGCAATCTCCAATTCCTCTTTATAAATATGATTAAAATATCTTCTATTATATAAAGATGTGAGAGAATCATTATATTCTAAAGTTTCTAAGAGTTCATAGTTTGATGTTATCTTTTGGAGCTCTTTTTTAAGAAGTAGCTGTTTAATATTCATTTGGTAAATATAATGCACAATAAAAAGCATCATAATAAAAAGAAGGAAAATAATTTGGTAGATAAAAGTTTTAAATTTTTCTAAAACAGAGAGTCGTTTCTGTTGTGCTATCTGAAGTTCATAGTTAATAAGTTCTTGAATAATAATATTAGCCTTAGCTATTTTTTTATCTATATCTCTTAATGACAACATCTGCATCTGTTCTATATTGGAGCACCATATATTTATCTCATTAAAGTAGTGATTGATAGTTTCTATCTCAGAGAGAGCGTATTCTAAATATTCTACTTTATCACCATATTGAAAATTCTTTTCATAATCTTTCCAAATTTTTTCTACAATAGGAAGAGAGTTTTTCATATCTAAGAGAGCTTGAGTAGGTGTGATGTTTAGATTAAGTACTTGATATAAATTATTTTTAATATTAACATGATAGATTTTATTTGCTTTGTTAAGTTCAGATATAGCAAGAAAAGAGTTTGAATAGAGTTGGTCTAAACTTTTTTTCATCGAACTGATTTGGATACTGACTAAGGTAATCAAATAGAGAATAATCATAAGCCTTAAAATCTTAAAAAGAGTATTTTTACTTATCTTAAATCTTTCCATAAAGTATATCATATAAATTTTCTCCTGTGTATACTTTAATATAAAGCATATTTCATACCATTTTTATATCTTTGTTAAATGCTACAAATAGCAACACTATTAAAAGAAACTGTAGGAAAATATATACAATTCATTTATAAGTAAAATATACTGAAGTTATAAGATAGTACAATGAATGTCGTTATATTGCATATATTATCAAAATAGGAGAAAATATGTCACTTTCAAGAAGAGAATTTCTGAAAAGCTCTGCAGCAGCATCTGCCGCAGCAGCTATTGGTATGACAGTACCTGCTGAACTAGAAGCAGCAGCTACTAAGGCTGAAAGTAGTTGGAGATGGGATAAGGCAGCTTGTCGTTTCTGTGGTACTGGTTGTGGTATCATGATGGCAACTAAGAACGGTAAAATCGTTGCTGTTAAAGGGGACCCTGCAGCTCCAGTAAATCGTGGTCTTAACTGTATTAAGGGTTATTTTAATGCTAAGATTATGTATGGTGCAGATAGACTTACTAAACCATTATTACGTATGGACAGCAAAGGAAACTTTGATAAACATGGTAGATTTGGTGTTGTAAGTTGGAAAAGAGCTTTTGATGAGATGGAACTTAACATCCGTAAAGCACTTAAACATGGAGGTCCTGAAAGTGTAGCTGTATTTGCATCTGGTCAATACACTATTATGGAAGGGTATGCAGCTCAAAAGATGATGAAGGGTGGTTTTCGTTCAAACGCGATAGACCCAAATGCTCGTCACTGTATGGCATCAGCTGTTGTTGGTTTTTACCAAACTTTTGGTATCGATGAGCCTTCTGGTTGTTATGATGATATTGAATTAACAGATACTATCGTATCTTGGGGTTCAAATATGGCAGAGATGCACCCTATCCTTTGGTCACGTGTAACAGATAGAAAACTTTCTGATCCAGATAGAGTAAAAGTTATCAATATGTCAACATATAGACATAGAACTTCCGATTTAGCTGATGAAGAGATTATCTTTACTCCAAACTCTGACCTTGCTATGTGGAACTACATCGCTCGTGAAATCGTTTATAATAACCCTGAAGCTATCGATTGGGATTTCGTTAAAAAACATATTGTTTTTGCAGCATCTCCAGTAAATATGGGTTATGGTATGAGAAGAGCTGGTGAAAAATCAATTACGCCTGTTCGTCCTGATGGTTCAGCTGGTAAATATACAGCAAAAGAGATGGAAACGATAAATCAAGAGATGGTACATGTTGTTTCTGAAAATGAAGCACCTGCACTTAAACCTTATGGTTATAAAGCTGGCGATAAAATGGTTAATAAACCTGCTGGTCTTAAGCATTGGGAAATTACTTTTGAAGATTACAAAGAGTTCCTTGAACCATATACTTTAGAGTATGTTACTTCAGTAGCAAAAGGTAATCCTGATGAATCAAATGAAGAGTTTGGACGTAAACTTCAACTTTTAGCTGATTTATATATCGAAAAAGGTCGTAATGTAGTATCTTTTTGGACTATGGGTATGAACCAACATACACGTGGAACTTGGGTAAATACACTCTCTTATAATGTTCACTTTATGTTAAATAAACAAGCTATTCCAGGTTCAGGTGCATTCTCACTTACTGGTCAACCATCTGCTTGTGGTACAGCTCGTGAAGTTGGTACATTCTGTCATCGTTTACCAGCAGATATGATGGTAAAAAATCCTCATCATAGAAAGAAAACTGAGAATAGATGGAAAATTCCTGAAGGAACTTTAAATCCTGTTGGAAATCAACATATTATGAAAATTCATCGTGATATTGAAGATGGTCTTGTGAAATTTGCATGGGTAAATGTTTGTAATCCTTACCAAGATTCAGCTTCAGCTACTCACTGGATTAAAGCAGCTCGTGAGATGGATAACTTTATCGTTACTTCTGATGGTTACCCGGGTATTTCAGCGAAAGTTTCTGACCTTGTTCTTCCATCAGCTATGATCTATGAAAAATGGGGTGCTTATGGTAATGCTGAGCGTCGTTCACAACATTGGAGACAACAAGTTCTTCCAGTAGGTGATGCTATGAGTGATACATGGCAGTGGATGGAGCTATCTAAACGTTTTACTGTGAAAGATTTATGGGGTCCATATACTCTTAGAAATGGTAAAAAACTTGCAGATGTTCGTGGTGCAGCACATGCTCTTGGTTATACTGATGATACAACTATGTATGAAATTCTTTATGCAAATAAAGAAGCAAAATCTTACAAAATTGATTTAGAATCGTTCCCTCAAAAAGGGTATGATAACTCTGATTGTAATGGTGATAGTAGAAATGTAATTGGTGGTGATGATAAGGTTGTTGAAGGTTGTGGATTTATGGTTCATGAATATCTTTGGGAAGAGTATGCATCATTTGGTCGTGGTCATGGTCACGATTTAGCTCCATTTACTACTTATCATAGAGTTCGTGGACTTAAATGGCCAGTTGTTGATGGAAAAGAGACTTCTTGGAGATTTAATGCTAAATATGACCCTTATGCAGCAAAAGCAGTTAAAGAAGCTGGTACGAATAATTCACATGCATTTTATGGTCCTTTAGCAAAAGCACTTTCATTTGGGGATTTAAAAGGTATTAAGAAAAAAGAGAAAACTGGTCTTAAAAATAAAGCCAAAATCTTTGCTCGTCCATATATGGATCCACCAGAAATGCCAGATGAAAATTATGATACTTGGTTATGTACAGGTCGTGTGCTTGAACATTGGCACTCTGGAACTATGACTATGCGTGTACCTGAGCTTTACCGTGCAGTACCTGAAGCATTATGTTATATGCACCCAGAAGATGCTAAGAAAAAAGGTCTTAAACAGGGTGGACTATGTTGGGTTGAATCTCGTCGTGGTAGAGTAAAAGCTCGTGTTGAAACTCGTGGTAGAAATAGACCTTCAAGAGGTTTAGTATTTGTTCCTTGGTTCGATGAGAAAGTATTTATAAATAAAGTTTGTCTTGATGCAACATGTCCTCAATCTAAACAAAATGATTATAAAAAATGTGCAGTTAAGATAACTAAAGTATAAAAAATAAGGAAAGATTCGTTTTGAGCGAAAGCAGACCTGAAATAAAAAAGAAAACTAAAAAACAACCAATTAGTGATAGACGAAGGTTTATTCTTAATATGGCTCGTGGTGCTGGTATAGCAACTATTGGGGGCTTCTTATGGAGTGCCCATCTTGATGAAGTAACAGCTTCTGAATTGGTGTTACGCCCACCTGCAGCATTAAAAGAGGATGATTTTTTAAAGACTTGTATCAAGTGTGGACTTTGTGTTGAAGCATGTCCATACGATACACTATTACTAGCAAAACCGGGCGATAATAAACCTTTAGGAACACCTTATTTTGTTCCTAGAGATGTTCCTTGTTATATGTGTCCAGATATTCCTTGTGTTCCAGTATGTCCTACTGGTGCATTAGATGTTGCGAGTGTTACAACGAATGATAAGTTAGATATCAATATCTCTGATATGGGTGTAGCTGTTGTTGATGATGAGAGCTGTATAGCCTTTTGGGGTATTCAGTGTGATGCTTGTTATAGAGCTTGTCCTCTTTTTGGAACAGCGATAACTATAGAGTATCAACAAAATGAAAGAACCGGTAAGCATGCATTTATGAAGCCTATTGTACATGCTGATGCTTGTACTGGGTGTGGTATGTGTGAACATGCTTGTGTCACTGAAAAACCAGCTATATTTATACTTCCTCGCGAAACTGCAACGGGTAAAGCAGGAAGTTATTATATTAAAGGTTGGGATAAATCTGATGAGAAGCGTTTAGAAGATGCTACAGAGATAGAAACAGTAACTGAGTTAAGTAAAGAGAGTGCAACAGATTCTTTAAATGGTTCTTTGGAGGATTTATACTAATGCAAAAGCTATGGGATAATTATAGATATCTGTTTTTAAGAAGATTTACACAGATCAGTTTATTGGTTTTATACTTTGGTGCAAATGCATGGGGTTGGAGTTTACTAATGGGTAACCTTAGTTCTTCCAAAATTTTAGGAGTAATTCCTATGAGTGACCCCTATGCTGCTTTACAAATGCTGATGGCAGGTGCTGTCTTAGCTGGGGATTTACTCATAGGTGTAGTTGTTGTTACACTCTTTTATCTGCTTATAGGTGGTCGTGCCTTTTGTAGTTGGGTTTGTCCTATAAATATGATAACAGATGCAGCTAACTTTCTGAGAAGAAAGTTGGAGATAGATCGTATTCAAGGTGTAAAACAACCAGCATCAAGAAATATAAGATATTGGGTTCTTGGACTAAGTTTGATAATCTCATTTATAATGGGAGTAACAGCTTTTGAGTTTATATCTCCAATATCTATGGTGCATAGAGGGATTGTTTTTGGTTTAGGTTTTGGTTGGGCAGCGATGCTTATAATTTTTCTTTTTGACCTATTTGTTCTAAAAAATGGATGGTGTGGACATATCTGCCCACTCGGTGGATTTTATTCACTCTTAGGTAAATTTAGTTTAATCAAAGTACATCACTCAGAAGAGAACTGTACTTTATGTATGAAGTGTAAAGATGTTTGTCCTGAGAAACAGGTCTTACATATGATAGGTAAAGAGAGTTTACCTGTACTGTCTGGTGAGTGTAGTAACTGTGCTAGATGTATAGAAGTATGTGATGATGATGCCTTAAGATTTTCTATCAGAGAATTAGCACTACAAAGAAAAACGGGAGAGTAAAATGAGATTAATAAATACAATTACAATTGGTTTAGCTACGGCAACACTTTTATTGGTTGGTTGTGGTGAAGCAAAACAAGAGGCTATGCCAGTAAAAGAGTCTGTTGCAAAAACAACAGCACCTATTAAGTTTGTTTCAGAGGAGTCTTTAGGTTTAAGAAAGACTAATCTTTATGTAGAAAAAGATGAAACACAAGGGCATAAAGCTACCTATTCTACAAAATATCAAGGAAGTGGATATAAGATCAAAAGAGCATTTCAAGATGCTCCTCCTATGATTCCTCATGATGTTGAGGGTTTATTACCGATTACTATCAATAATAATCAATGTCTTGGTTGCCATATGCCAGAAGAGGCAAAAGCTATGGGTATGGGTGCAACTCCTATTCCTGTTTCACACTTTATTAACTTTAGACCATCATCTTCAGCGATTAAAGGTGAAAATACTTCAAGTGAAACACTTTCACATGTATCTATTAAAAAGAGTAAAAAACTTTATGGTGGTAGATTTAACTGTTCACAATGTCATGCACCACAATCAGGTGATGATTTAGCAGTTAAAAATACTTTTGAAGCAGATTATACGAGTAAAGATGGTGCAAGTAAGTCTACATGGAGTGGTACAAAACTGATGGAAGGTATTAATACTTACGAGAGTAGTAAGTAAAAATGGAAAGAAGAGAGCTTTTTAGCTTTCTCTCTTCCTCACTTGCAAGTGTTGGAAAAGAGGAACAAGACCCCGTTATTCGTCCACCTTATTACAAGGATATAAATGCGTTTGATAGAGAATGTCAAAATTGTGATGGTAGATGTGCCACTTTGTGTCAAGAGCAGATTATAATAATACAAGAGGATAAAACTCCTATTTTAAACTTTTCAAAAAGTGGTTGTAGTTACTGTGATGATTGTGCAATAGCATGTGAGTTTGATGTGTTACAAGTAGAAGATAGACGAGTGATAGATGTAGGTATTCGTATAAATGAGTCAAAATGTTTAAGTTGGCAAGGTGTTATGTGTTTCTCTTGTAAAGACCCTTGTTTAGATGATGCGATAGATTTTAAAGCGATGTTTATGCCGACGATAAACCAAGAGAAATGTACATCTTGTGGTTTTTGTATAGGTCGGTGTCCAAGCGATGCAATAGATATAAAGGTATTACGTTCATGAAAAAAATAGTTAGTTTTTTAGTTTTAATAAGTTCATTATATTCAGCCCCACTTATTGAGCCTAGCGCACAGTTTATCTCTAGTGGTGCTGTTTTAGATATTATCTATAATAAAGAGAGATTATATAGTGCAACAGATGCAAGTAGTGTAGATGTTTTCGATTTTAAGACAAAAAAGATTATTCAAAAAATTGAAGTTGATAAGATAAAGGATTTTATGGGTGATGTTATCGACTCTAAAGTCTATTCAGTAGATATTTTAGATGATAAAATCATGATTTTATCTTTAGGAAAACAGGGTGCAAGACGAGTGCATATCTATGCAGATGGAAAATTAAACTTAGTGTTACCCTATACGAAAGGTCTTTACATAGCAAAAGCTAAGTTTTTAGATAAAGATACAATTATTTTAGGATTGTTAAGTAATGAGATAATCTCTTATGATATTAAGAAACAAAAAGAGAACTATAGAGTACAAGTTTCTCAATCTAAATTTTCAAGTTTTGTGTTAAATGAAGATAAAACAGAGATAGTTGTTGCTGATGAGAGTGGAGATCTAAAAATCCATAAAACAGTTGATGGTTCATTTATCAAAGAGTTAGCTGGGAAAAATTTAGATAATGTATTTCAAGTTGATACAAAAAATGGTGTTATAGCAACAGCTGGACAAGATAGAAGAGTTGTAATTTATAAAGGAAGTAGAGCATATTATAAAAAAGCTAAGTTTTTAATATATAGTGTTGGTCTCTCTCCAAGTGGAAAAATAGTAGGGTATGCAAGTGATGAGAACAATAATGTAACTCTTTTCAAAACAGCAACAAAAACTAAAATAGGGGTATATGGTGGCAATAAAATGACATTGACAAATATACTGTTTATAAATGAAAAAGAGTTTTTTGTATCGAGTGATGATAAAACAATAAACTATTATAAAATCAGATAAAGGAGTCTTATGCAATACAATGAGAGTGAGTTTTTAGTTGAAACAGAAGTACCAGAGGAGGAGTTAATCATCTCCCGAACAGATTTGAAAGGTATCATAACTTATGCAAATGAAACCTTTTGTGATATTAGTGGCTATGAAGAGGAGGAGCTTATTGGGCAATCGCACAATATAGTTCGTCATCCAGATATGCCAAAAGATGCTTTTAAAGATTTGTGGAAAACTATTCAAGAGAAAAAACAGTGGATAGGGATAGTAAAAAACCTTCGAAAAGATAAAGGATTTTACTGGGTAAAAGCGATAGTATCGGGTGTATATAAAAATGGGGAACTTGTAGAGTTTAAATCTTTAAGAACACCTATTAGTTATAATGCAAAATTAGAGTATCAAAAATTATATGATAGTATGCGTTTAGAGTCTGGTGAAAAGATACGTAAAGTTATTTACGAATAATATTAAGGAATAAAAAAATGAATATATCAAGTATAGTAGTACAAACATTACCAAAATATTTAGATGAAGTAGTAGAGAGTTTAAAAAATACTCCTGAGTGTGATTATCATCTGCATGATGAGAAGGGTCGTATTATCATTACAATAGAGGGAGAGAGTGTTTCTGAAGAGTTAAAAAAACTTGCTGTTATAGAAGCCATCCCTCATGTTGCTGCTGCTGATATGCAGATGGCATATAGTGAAGATGAACTTGATGCACATATGGAAGTTATTAACAACTCTGAAGCTGTGCCTAAGATGTTGAATGATAACGATATTAATGTAAAAGATATTGTTTACAATGGAGATTTAAAGAAAAAAGATTTAGAGGGTTTTGCAAGAACTTTTGATAACACTGGTTTTGACCCAAATGCAGGAATGAACTAAATGGCTGTTGTTTTTGAATCTGTCATTAAGATAGATGAAGAGGGAAAATGGTTTGTAGAGCTAACTGATACGGTGGATGGACGAGTCGCTATCTGTGAAGATTTAGATGAGTACTCACAAAAAGTGGAAGATTTTGGTGGTGATTATGGTGGGCATATAGATGAAGTAAAATGGTCAAAAGATGACAATGTCCCACCACATACGATGGATGAGATACGATTAGAGATGTCAAAACATCAAGAGGAACTTGAAAAAGCTAAAGCAGAAAGAGGAGAGTAGAGGAGGGGATGTTATATCCCCAGATAAGGTTTTAAAACCTTTGGAATATCTATAGTTCCATCCTCATTTTGACCATTTTCCATAATAGCAACAAGTGTACGACCAACAGCAAGAGAGCTACCATTTAAAGTATGTACAAAAACATTTTTCTTGCCATCTTTAAAACGGATTTTTGCTCGTCTTGCTTGAAACTCTCTTGTATTTGAGATAGAACTTATCTCTCTATACGTATTTTGACCCGGTAACCAAACCTCTATATCTGTTGTATAAGCAGCTCCAAAACCTAAATCACCTGTACATAGATTTACTAATCGATGAGGTAACTCTAATGCTGTTAAAATATCTGAAGCACAAGAAACCATTTCATCAAAGATTTTTTCACTTTCATCTGGTTTTGCGATAGTCACAAGTTCAACTTTATGAAATTGATGTTGACGTATCATTCCACGAGTATCACGACCAGCTGCTCCAGCCTCTTTTCTAAAACACGATGTATATGCTGTCATCTTTTTAGGAAGTTCATCTGCTTTTAAAATCTCATCTTGATAAAGATTTGTAACAGGAACTTCTGCTGTTGGTATAAGGTATAGTTCTTGATTATCCATCTTATATAGGTCATCTTCAAACTTAGGAAGTTGTCCAGTTCCCTCTAGTGCCGTTCTGTTTACAAGTGCAGGAACACTTACCTCTTCAAATCCACGAGAACGATTGAAATCGAGCATAAAGTTTATTAAAGCTCTTTCAAGTCTAGCACCCATTCCAAAACTTACAGAAAATCTTGAAGTAGCAAGTTTTACACCTCTTTCAAAATCTATCCAACCATTTTGTTCAGCGAGTTCCCAATGTTCCTTAGGTGTGAAACTAAACTCTTTTGGTGTAAGTACTTTTTTAAGTTCTATATTGTCCTCTTCATCTGCACCATCTGGAACAGTGTCATCAGGCATATTTGGTATAGCCATAGCCAGTTTTTCTAATGCCTCTTGAGCAGTGCGTTGTAATTCAATAGCATCATTTATAAGTAACTTATTTGCATCAACTTTTGCTTTAAGTTCTCCTATATCTTTTCCTTCACGTTTATAAACACCAAACTCTTTACTCATAGAATTTTGAAGTGCTTGAAGAGTTTCAAAGCCTTGTTTTGCTATTTTTAATGCCTCATTACTCTTTTGTAACTCCTCTAAAGTTTCAGCTGTTACACCTTTTCTCATAAGTTTTGCACTTATACCATCAAAATCTTTCTGTAATAGTTTTAAATCAATCATAAATTTCCTCTATCTTTTTATCTAGTTTATTTTAGCTTTTTTCTTAAACATCCAATTTATAAAACTGCTTTTTTTATTCTCTTCCAATTTTTCTTCTAACTCATCTTTATCAACTCTAGCTCTGTAAATATTTAAAAATGGGTCAAGGTTATCAAATACAATATCGATAAGCTCAGGGTCAAAGTATGAACCGCTCATATCTTTAATCGAGATAAGAATATCCTCTTGAGACCAATCACTATTATCTTTAGAAAAGAGCTCATCAAATACATCAGCAATAGTAACTATCCGTGCATAGATGTGGATATTTTCACCTTTAAGTCTATCTGGATACCCTTTCCCATCAAATCTTTCATGATGTTGTTCTGCAACAATAACAGCAATATTAAAGATAGGTAAGTTATAACTTTCTAAGATTTGAGCACCTAAAGAAGCATGTTTACTCATCTCAAACTGCTCTTTTTTATCAAGAGGGGAATCTTTCTCTAAAATATAAGCTGGAATATCTAATTTTCCTATATCGTGAAGAGAGGAAGCATTTTTTAGAAGTTGTGCTTCATCCTCTTTCATTCCATAATATTTTGCAAGAAGATAGGTAAATTCAGAAACTCGTTTAACATGTGCATAACTTTTATCTGAACGCCCATCTGCAATACTTCCTATAACATACATAAGTTGTAGTTGTGTATCGGAGATAGCTTTTGTTTTCTCCTCTACTTCTAACTCAAGATTTCTCTCATAGTATCGTATTTTAAGTCTTGAACTTACTCTCGCTATCAGTTCCTCTTTAAAGAAAGGTTTTTTAAGGTAGTCACTTCCACCCACTTCATAAGCTTTTATTAGTGTATCTCTATCGGAGTTTGCAGTTAAAAATATAACAGGAATAGAGTATGTTAGAGGGTTTCTTTTAAGATGTTGACACACCTCTATACCACTCATATTTGGCATCATAATATCTAATAAAATCAGATCAAAATTTTGCTCATTGACTAACTCTAAAGCTGTTATACCATCTTGTGCAGTAGTTGTTTCATACCCAGCAACTTCAAGTATATTTTCAACGATTGTAATGTTTTCAGGTACATCATCAACAATTAATATTTTATATTTTACATCTTTCATAAGTGTTCATCCTATCTTTTATAATATTTAAAATCTTCTTGTGCTTTTTTTCTTGCCGAGTTAAAATCCATTATTTCACCGCCATATTGAAGTTGAAATTTTTTTGCATCATCAATATTGTGAAATGCATACTTACTTGTTCTACTCATAGTTCCCCGTTTTTTACTTCCAACAACATAAAAAGCTTCATTCACAGGGATGAGTTTTAACGATGTAATATCAACCACTTGAGGATTTTTAAGTGTAATGCCCTCTCCCAAATGCTCCTCTAAACAGTGTAAAGAGCAGTATTGGTATTTAACATTATCTTTTTGAGCAGTATGTGAAGTTTTATAAAATTTTACCAAATCCATACCACATCGTACACAGTATCGTTTATCTTTTCCATCTTGCACCAAAATAGCATCTTTCTCTTCAACTGTTTGAAACAGTTTATGGGAGAAAGAGGAGGGTGTAGTTGAGTTACATCCAAAAAACAGAAAAACAGATAAGAGTATTACAATTGTTTTCATCACGAGATTCCTTTATTACAATATATTATCATTTATTCATTATAATAGAGCTAAAATATAATTAATAAATAAAATATATTGTACCGAGGTAACAGAATGAAATTAAAAGTAATTCATTATATTAAAGAGATAGCTTTTTTCTTCATTGTATTGACAATATTTGCAAATCTAATGAGTTTGTATAAAAGTAGTAATCTCAATAATACTCCCTTAACTATAAGCAGTGTAGATCTCTTAGATAAGAAAAGTTTTTTATTCAATAGGGATAAACCTATTCTTTTACATTTTTGGGCAACATGGTGTCCAACATGTAAACTAGAGGCATCAAATATAGATAGAATCGCACAAGATTTTCAAGTAGTTACAATCGCTGTTAAGTCAGGAAGTGATAAGGAGATTCAAGATTTTTTAGATACACATAGTTTAAATTTTATGGTTCTAAATGATAGAGATGCTTCATTTGCACATAGTTTTAAAATATCTGCCTATCCAACAACATTTATCTATAATAAAAATAGAGAGTTAGTTTTTAGTGATGTTGGATATACATCTACTTGGGGTTTATGGTTGAGAATGTGGTGGGCAGGGTTATAGTGTAACCTCCCAAAAATGCTCGACATTTTCAAACCTAACTTTCGCTAATCGTTCAAGATAATACTCTCTTGTAACCTCTTTAGCCCCTAAACTTTTAAGATGCTCAGTAGGTACTTGGCAATCTATAAAATCATATCCCCACTCTTTAAGATGTTGTACTAAAATAGCATAAGCTGATTTTGAAGCATCGCTTACATCTGCAAACATAGATTCTCCACAAAACACTCCTCCAATAACAACACCATATAACCCACCTACAAGTTTTTCATCTTGATAGCTTTCAATAGAGTGTGCAACACTTAAAGCATTTAACACCTCATAGGCTTCTATTATCTCCTCTTGTATCCAAGTTGCATCTTGTCCTTTTCTTACTTTTGAACCACATCGTGTGATAACCTCTCTGAAATTTGTATCAAATCTATACTCAAATTTTTTCATACTTTTTTTTAAAGATTTGGAGAGTTTAAAATCATCTAGTTCCATAATAAGCCGAGGAGTTGGTGACCACCATAAGATAGGCTCATCACTGTTATACCAAGGAAATATACCATTTTGATAGGCTCTTACAAGTCGAGAAGGAGTTAAGTCTCCACCCCATGCAACTATGCCTATCTCATCAGCACTCTCTGGATGGGGAAACTTTAACTCATATTTATTTAGTTGAGGAATCATTTTTAAACT
>Ga0256826_1000454_pt1 | contig 24747 bp, 19 predicted proteins | sample CV79metaG_FD_185975 | JGI IMG/M metagenome (GOLD analysis project Ga0256826, IMG submission 185975) | Hydrothermal vent microbial communities from East Pacific Rise, Pacific Ocean - CV79 | ecosystem: Environmental > Aquatic > Marine > Hydrothermal vents | place: Pacific Ocean: East Pacific Rise...
TAAAAATATAAAAACTATCTCTAATGATGCTTCTAAATCAGTAAAAACGGTTTCTAACGATTTAAATAGTTCTGTAGTTACAGTTTCTAATGATAGCAAAGATTCAGTGAAAACAGTTTCTAGTGATAGTAAAGATTCTGTAAAAACAGTTTCTAACGATGTTTCAGATAGTGCAAAAACAGCATCTAATGATTCTGCTGACTCTGTAAAAACAATTTCTAATGATAGTCGAGATTCTGTAAAAAAGGTTTCTGATAATACAAATGACACCCTAAAGACATCAACGACTGATGCAACAATAACAACCAAAATTATCTCTAATAATCTTAAAGATAGTGCTGATTCTGTAGATAAAAAGTAGATAAAAGTTTATCACAATAACTCTAGAGCCATACAGTTTTTATTATGGCTCTCTCTTCTATCTTCTCTATTTAATGTAAGCAGTAACCTTTCGTAGCTTTATTCTTTTCTCTGTAAAAATAACTAATCTATCTTTATCATGTTTATCAAAAAATGTTATTATAGTTATAATAACACCACAAAGGGATAATAATGAATTTAAAACATGAAATCATTCAAAAAAGTTCTCTCATGCTTTTGACAATGATACTTTTTTTTCTACCTTCATTACTTCTATCTGAGACAACAAAAAACTTGGCTGTTTTTTATACTTTAGATAGAAATGCAGAGGCTAAATATAATAAAATTGTAGCAGAAGAGTTACCAAAACTTGGATTTAACTCAGCCGATCCACACCATAGAGTTAATGATCAATATAAAAGTAAATATGGATCTACAACATTGGATGTATTGAGCTTCTTACCTGTAGTTAATGATGCCAATGTTATGCCTCTTTTTAATATTGATCCTCGTTTAGCAGGATTTGCACCATTTAATATGCTTATTCATAAAAAATTGGATGAGAAGGTAACTCATGTTGGTCATTTAACTCCTGAGGCGATGTTGGATATTTTAGGTATCTCGGATAAAGAGGTAAGAGAGAAGTTCATAGCTTCATTTAAGCCTCTTGATGATTTATTGGATAAAGAGTTTGGAAAAGATAAAAAGAGTTATAAAACTTATACCTCTTTATCTAAAGATAACATGTTAAATTTTGAGTATACTTTTGAACGACCAGAAGATATGGATGATTTTGTTGATGAGTTTCAAAATAAGTTCGAGATGAGTTTTATTAACAAAGAGTATCTGATTGCAGGTTTTCATGATTTTAAATCAACAGACGAAGGCGAAGAGGCTTTAGAAGCATTTGATATTTTTTGGGGTTACTCTTTGTGTCATCTTGAGTACTCATACAATATGTTTGATAATAAGGGTGCAAGACCAGATGCTGGACTTTTTGCTCCATGTACCATGTATATGTATGTAAAAAAAGATAGTAATAAATTGGTGATTGGTATGCCAAAACTTATTAATATTATGGATACATTAGGGGTTAAAGAGTCTTCACGAGTGGCATTGGTTCAAAAACTTGATAGAGAGATTCCTGAAATTTTAACAGCGTTTGGAATGAAAGCTGTTGAGAATGTCAACCCTCTGAAAGAGACTCCTAAAGAGAAGTTTAATACAGCTGTAATAGCATTATCTTTAGCAAAAACAGCAGAGAAAATTTTAGAGCCAAAGAAAGAAGAGGTAGCTGTTGAAGTTAAAAAAGAGACTTTAGAGAAGAAAGCTCCTGTTGAGAAAAAAGAGATTCATACAAAGAGCAATGGAAATGTTGTTCATATTGAATTACCAAAAGTTCCCAAAGTTCCAACTGTAATAGAGCTAAAGACAGATGGTAACTCTGCAACAACCAATTTGGATCGTTCTATTAAGTTTTCTAAACGTATTCCACCAAACTATTTAACCAGTGCTGAACGTTATGGTAAAGATGGAAAAGGTGCTAAGTCAACACAACAGAAAGGAAAAGTTGGTGAGGTTAACAAAGGAAGAATCTCTGCCTATTTAAGAGCTGACCTTATTGATGTTGAAACGGCTATTAAAAAGTTAAAAAATGCAGGATTTGAAGTTTTAACTGCTTTTCCTCTAAATAAAAAGAAAAAACTTATCTCTATTGTATTTACCAATGCTCAATTGAAAAAGATGGCATCAAAAACCAATAGAGGTTTTATTGGGACATTAAGATTGTTAATTGACCCTAAAAATAAGCAAATTAGTATTACTAACCCATTATATTTAGGTAAAGCAATGCTTCAAGATGATTATGATGAAACTGTTGCCAAAGAGATTTTAGCCTTAATTACAAAAGAGTTTCCTAATGTTAGAAACTCTATGGATAAGTTAAAATATCAACTTTTACCAAAATATCAATTTATGGATGGTATGCCATACTATAAAGATATGGAAGTGATAGCTCGTGGAGATGATTTATTAGCAAAACTTGAGAAGAAAAAGAATAAAAAGAAAGTTGTTTTTAAATTAAAATTAGAGAATGGCTCAACACTTATTGGGGTTAAACTTTCGAAACGAACGAGTAAATTTCCTAAACGAATTGGTACAAATAATGCAGGAATGTTACCTTATCCAATTCTTATTGAAAATGGAGAAGCTAAAATACTTGAGCCTAAATATTATTTGGCATTAATGTATCCACAGTTGACAATGGAAGAGTTTATGACCATTGCTACTATTCCAGGAGCAATTATAAAAGATTGTACGAAGGTATTTAGATAACAGAAGATGGTTGGATTTTACCAACCATTATGAGGTAAACTCTCTTTTTTAAGGGAGTTTGATATATAGACTATTTTTTACCTGCTTTTTTATCTTTTAAAAGAGCAAGTTGCATGTCATGTAAAAGTGCCTCTTTTTGATAAAGTTTGACTTTCTCTTCTGCAATCTCTTTTGCTAATGTTGCTAGATTTATCTCCATCTCTTCAATAGTGACTTTATTTTCTGATGCAGTTAGTGTCTGAGTTGTTGCTAAAATTATTCCACATGCGATTATTTTAATTGTTCTATTCATTCTACGGTTTTCCTTGAAAAATATTTTGTTTTATTGATTTAAAGTGATGCTTTAGCTTTTTCTAAAGCTTTTATTACTTGGTCAATATTTGATTTTGGAATATGTACTTTCCAGTCAGGTTCATCAGTATCAGTTTTAAGGCTAATGCCTATACTTACAACACTTTCACTTTTAGGTCCATAGGGTTGAGCTATGGTGCTAACACTAATTTTCCCTTTAGTTCCTGCCAGAGTCATCTCATCAATTGGGCTTACTGTTCCACTCATGATATTCCTTTTATGTTGGATTTAACATAAGATTATATCATGATTTAACATAATAAAAAAGTAATTTCTATTTTACTTTTATCATATAAAAGTCTTTAGGTCTTTTGTAACTGTCACTCTCACCTACAATAACTACGGCACCATCTGAAGTACGTGTAATGCCATGAGCAATGTCTTTATTTCGTTCTCCATAAACTTTTGACCATATTAATTTGCCTTTGGGGTCAAGTGCTAAAAGGTAGTTATCAAAGTCCCCTTTTCCCATTGAGTTTGTTTTTCCTGCAACAAGATAGTTTCCATCTTTGGTCATGGTTACAGCATTACCCTCATCGTAGTATTTAAATCCATAAATTTTAAACCATATAAGTTTTCCATCTTTATTAAAATACATTACAGCCAAATCAGTCTGTTGTGAGTAGTATGAACGTGTAGATCCTGTAGCAACAATACCTCCATCGGGAGTAGGGGTTACTGCATTTAGAATATCATCTTCTTGTTGTCCTAAAGTTTTTGCCCATATTTTTTTACCTTGCTGGTTAAGTTTCATTAAAAAGAAGTCTGAATCTCCTGAACGCTTCACCTCTCTTGCTCCTACCATCATAAAGTTTCCATCGGCTGTTCTTGTTAAAGATTTTGCTTCATCATTTAGTTTTCCACCAATGGTTCGTTTTGAAATTTCATTTCCATTTTTATCTAAAAGGATAATATATATATCTTTGTAGCCTTTTTTAGAGAATGATTCTGTATCACCAACAACCATTACACCACCATTGTTCATCCCTGCAATACCACCAGCATATTCATCTCTATTCCCACCAAAAGATTTTTCCCAAAGAAGCTCTCCATCAAGTGAAAGCTTGGCTACATATAAATCTTTATCTGCGTTATCATTAAATGATTTTCCTGAACCTAAAATAAGAAGATTTCCATCTTTCGCACGGGTAATAGCCACCCCTTGGTCTTGTTTTTTACCTCCTAAAAGTTTACGCCACCTTGTTGATCCATCAGCTGTGATTCGTGTTACACAGATGTCTGAACGTTGAGCATTAAATGATTTACATGTTCCAATAACGGCGTTATCTCCATTTTCTAACATCACAACACCATTGGCAATATCATCATCCTCACCACCATATATCTTTTGCCAAACAGTTTCAAACGCAGGTTTAGGATTTTTCTGTTCGATTTTTTTTGTATCTGCAGAGAGATAGGAGCTTAATAATACCGATGCTAAAAGTAGTTTACTACATCTTTTTATCATGGTTTTTCCTTATGAATTTATTTAATTACTGATTCTATTATACTCTATCTTTGATTTGTTTTTTAGATGATTGATGGTTTTTTATATAAATATTGCTTATGCTTTATCTATTGTGTAACTTAAAAAACCATATAAGAAGAGGGAATATGACTTTAAAAAAGAAGAAGATAATTTTTTATAATAACTTTTAAGAAGAGTATGCTTTTATTTCTTGAATGATTTTTTCAATTTTTTCCATCTTTACCTCTTTATTGTATACGATGTAAAATTTATGGTACATATAATGTCCTTTAATTCGAGAGATAAAAAGTCTTTTAGATTTAACTTCATCTTCTATTGCAAGAGATGAGACAATGGTGATGGTTGGATGCTCTTTATTAGGTCTAGCCCATCGTACACTTTGAATAGAAGCTGTTGTGTTTCCTACTTTAGATATAGAGTAAAAATCTTGATGTTTAATATCAAATTTATCAAATAGTGTATGAATCAATTTGCTAATAGGAGAGGTGTCATGATGACAAATAAGTTTATAGTTAAGAAGCTCTTTTTTATCTATAAAAGCTGGAAGTTCTACATTTGAGCATATAACCATCTCATCTTCTATCCACTCTTCTGCAACAACATCTTTATGAAAGGTTGGAGTCTCTATCATGCCTAAAATAAGCTCTCCTGTATTAATTTTCTCTACAACATCAATACAGTTACTAATTTGAACATTTATTTGAGCATTATGTACCCTGTTAATATTTTCATTGAGTTCTCCTGGTAGAATATATGAACCAATGATGTATGTTGTCCCCAGTTGAAAAGAGTCTGTCTCAAGAGTCGTTATCATTATTTTAGCCTATAATATATTTTGTTTGAAATTAAACTTCTATCTTAATTAGATAGAAGTAACAGTGAAATGTTTTGATTCTGTTAAAGAAAGATATGTATACGAAATAGACATATCTTAAGTTGAAAAATAGGATTTTAAATTCTATTTTTTCTTATCCATAGCACTTGCATTATCCATAAGTACAGGAACAAACAGAAGTGATACAAATACAGCAGCAACTGTTCCAGAGATAAGTGCAACACCCAATCCACCAAAAATTGGATCTCCTGCAAGTAGGGCTGAACCTAAAATAATTGCTACAGCTGTTAATAAAATAGGTGTAGCTCTGGTTGCAGATGCCAGTGCAATAGCACGTTTCTTCTCTATTCCTTCATTATTAATTAGACCCATTGCAAAATCTATAAGTAGGAGAGAGTTTCTTGATGAAATTCCCATAAGGGCAATAAATCCAATTAAGGATGTTGCTGTTAGGAAAAATGTCTGCTCTGTAAATAAATCTGCTACCCAGTGACCCAAGATAACCCCAATAAGTGATAGGAATGAACCAATTAGAATAATTCCACTGAGTGCAAAACTTTTGTAATAGATAACCAACAGGAAGAAAATTAAAACCAAAGCAGAGATAAAGGCTGCACCCAAATCTCTAAAGGTATCAAGTGTTACTTTCATCTCTCCATCCCAACGCAATAGGAACTCTTCTCCTGTCTGTTTATCGGTTAGTTCAAGGTCAAACATATAGGTTGAGAATGGTGCATTTTTTACTTCATAATTTTTTTCAAAATACTCTACCATTTTTGCTCGGGCATCTAAAAGAGGATAAACCTGTGAAACCATATCTGTTTCAGCAATAACATTAATCATTCGTCTTAAATCTTTGTGCATAATGGTTGGTGTTGATTTTACTGGAACAATGGTGACTATCTCTGTTAGAGGAACCATCATCCCCATTTTATTCATTAGGTTAAGTGATGCGAGTTTTGATTGAATAGCATCTTTACTATGACTGCTTAACTCTTTTGTCTCTTTACTTAATACTAAAAATATAGGTATCTGTACAGAACGATTGGCTGAGTTTTTAGTAGCAATTGCCATTCCTTCAAACGCTAGGTAGAGAATGTTGTTTACCTGTTCTATTCCCAATCCAGAACGTGCAATCTTCTCTATATCTGGAATGAGTTTAAATTTATCATAAATATCATCAGCCATAATATCAACATCTACCAAATCTTTAGTATTGGCTAAAATATTGGCAACCTCTACAGAAAGTTCTCTAGTTTGTTCAATATTTTCTCCGTGAATCTCTACAACAATTTGTGCTAAAGTAGGGGGACCAGATGGTTGTTCTACCAGCTTAATAACTGTTCCTGGAACAATTGGTTCACAATTGTTTTTTAAGATAGGTCGTAGTCGTCCTGTCATTAGAAATGATGGCTCATCTCTATCATGTGCAGGTGTTAAGTTAACTGAGATTTCAGCAACATTTTCTGTTCGCTTCATCATTGAACCTTTAACCAATCCAGCATAATCTAAAGGAATACCTTGACCATAAAAGAGCGACATATTTAAAATCTCTTTCTCTTTTCTTAGCACATCTGTAATACAGCTTGTAACCTCTCTTGTCTGTTCAATTGAACTGCCTGTTGGTGTATCAACGTAGATGGAATAGGTTGCGGCACTTTTACCAGGTAACATTCTTGCCAGTACTCCACCTGATGGAAACATAAGTAGTGAGGCAAAAAATGCCACAGCTGTTAGAATAATAACCAATAATTTCCTGATTCTACTTGTTAAAATCCAATAGATAAAAGTTTCAAGTTTTTTCATCTATTCTCCTCCCTTTGATGGTTCATTTTTATCTTGCTTGTCCTTATGCTCTGGTTTTTTTAAGAGCTTTAAACTTAAGTATGGTGTAAATATATAGGCAACAACCAATGAAGCAAAAAGTGCTACAGGTACATTATATGGAATTGGTTTCATAAAAGAACCCATCATTCCTCCAACAAATGCCATCGGTACCATGGTCATAATAATAGCAAGTGTTGCAATATTGGTCGGTCCTCCAACTTCATCAGTAGCTTCAACCAGTAACTCTCCCATCTCTCTATCTTCAACCCCTGGGCTATGTAGGTGTCGGTGAATATTTTCAATAACAATAATAGCTGCATCCACCAGTAGACCCAAGGAGAGTAGGAATGCAAAGAGGGTAATTCTGTTCATTGTTTGACCACTCATCCATGCGATAAAGAGTGTAATTGCTAAAATAGCAGGAACTGAGAATGTTACAATAAGTGACTCTCTCCATCCTAAAGCAAATACAAGCATAACAGCAATAATAATAATGGTAATAACCAAGTGGTGCATCAACTCATCAACTGCATGGTTTGCTCGTTCTCCATAGTTACGTGTGATAAGATACTCTATTCCCAACTCTTCAAAATCTCTTTTTTGTGCTTTAATAAGTTTTATAACATCTTGTGCTACAAATACAGCATTTGTTCCTGCTAATTTAGAGACAGTTAATGTTACTTGTGGGATATTTTTAGAGAAAGGATTAGATTTATTTTCATCGGCTCTATATATAAGTTCTACATCTTGAAAATTCTGTTTATCAATTCCTTGTTCCACCTTGGCAACATCTCGTAGATAGATAGGTGAACCTCTGTAGTTTGCAACCATAACATTGTTAATATCATTAATACTTGCAATTGCATTAGAGATTCCAAAGATAACCAGTTTATTATCATCTGAACGACCTTTTACATCAGGAACATTGACTGCCAACTGTTTAACTGCCATCATGATTTGTCCCATAGAGAGATGATATGCCGACAGTTTACCCATGTCAACTTCTACATTATATTGCTCTTTATGTGACCCTTGAAGAGTTGTTTTTGCAACATTATCAATACTGTTAATTTGATGTCGTAAATCTCTAATTCGTTCATTAAATTCAACCACTGAAAGTTTTGAATCTTTTTTTTGAAAGAGTGCTAATGTAACAATTGGAACATCAATATCAATATCAAAAGGTTTAATAAGTGGTTGCATTACCCCTTTTGGCATTTGGTCCATATTTTGCATTACTTTATCGTAAAGTTTTAGGTTGGAATCTTCTCTATCTTCTCCAATGAAATACATAACATTAACGATACCCACATTGTCCATAGACATACTATAGACATGCTCAATACCTTGGATTTCACGAAGTTTCTTTTCTAGAGGTTTAGAGATGATATTTTCAATCTCTAGAGGTGTTGAACCTGGCATGGCAACAATCACTCCTCCACCTGAAATAGCAATTTGGGGATCTTCTTCTCTTGGCATGGTATTAAGTGCAATCCATCCCAATGCAAGAATAACAATTCCCAAAACAGCAGTTAGGGGATTCCTTAGAAAACCTTGTCCTAACTTTCCTGCCACATCTTTTACAACATAAGGCTCTTTTCTAGCTTCCATATTTAACCTTTAATAAAAACTTTGGCATACATACCAGGATAGATAGATTTTTTACCTATATTAAATCTAATTTTCATCTTGAATTTATGTGTCATTGGATTTGAGTTAGGAATAATAGATTTAATTGTTCCTATTGTTTTAAATCCCATGGATGGAACTTCTACTTTAACTTTTTTTCCTATATTCATAAAGCGTATATTTTTTTCTGCAATTTCAACGATGATACTTAGTTTAGATAAGTCAGTGAGAATAATACCTGGCATACCTGGCATTGCCATCTCTCCTACTCGTAAACTTTTCATAATAATAACACCTTTATTTGGTGCTCTAAGTTTAAGGTAGTTGTATTGGTTCATAACCTCTTTTTTCATAGCTTTGGCTTGTTTCACCTGTTTTGAAGCTATAGAGACCATATCTTTCATGTTTTTAGCACCCAATTGTAGGTTCTCTAACTCATATTTAGAGACCATCCCTTTTTTATAGAGTCTCTTATATCGTCCAAGGTTAAGAAGTACATTATTGTACTGGTTTTTATTCATCTGTAGTGCCAACTGTGCTTGTGAGATACCCAATTCAACTTGTTCTTTTTTTGAATCTATCTCTTTAGAATCAATTTGATAGAGTAATTGCCCTTTTTTTACAATATCCCCTTCACTCACCAACATCTTTTTAACAATACCCATATATCTACTGGTAATTTTTTTATCATTGTCTGATACCACTGTTCCTGCTAAGTTAAGCTCAATAGCACAAGCTGTACTAGCAGTTACAATAAGTGCAACTAGAACCTTTGTTGTTAATTTTTTCATTATCTATCTCCTTTGTTAATAATACTTGTTAATTCAAAAACCTTAGCATTTCTATCATTTTTAACAGTTAAAAGTTTTAATAGAACCTCTAACTCCTTTGATTGTTTAATGATGACATCTGAAATGGAGGTAATGCCTTCTCTGTATCTCTCTTGATAATTTTCATAAACTTTAGATGCAAAATTGAATTGTGTTTCTAAATTTGTAATCTCTGCATCTTTACTTTTGACTTCAGTAACAAGTTTTCGAACTTGTAGGCAGATTCCTTTTTTTGCAAGTTCAACCTGTTCTCGAACTTTCATATTTTCAACTTTAGATTTTTCTAGATTGTGTTTATCTATATTTCCATTAAAGAGATTCCAATCCAATTGAAGTCCGACTGTATAAAAGTCTTTGTGTGTAAATTCATTAAATGGATTGTTATCAGATGAACCATACTCTCCAAATGCTCCCAGTGTTGGTAACATATTAGACTCTTCTACTTTAATTGCCATATCTGTAATTTTTAAACCCAGTTTTGCTTTTTGAATATCAAGATTATCCTCTTGAATTTCATCTTTTGCAATGGTCGGCATAACAGCTAAAGTATTAATTGTTTGAATTGAATCTACTTTTTGATTAAGTAAAAAAGAGAGGTATTGATATGCCAACTCTTTATTATAATTGGCTTTAGTTAACATACTCTCTACTTCAGCTTTTTTAGCCTGTACTTCAAGTCGGTCAATCTCTTTGGCAAACCCCTCTTCTTTCATACTTGTAACAATATTTTCTAGTTGATCAATATTTGAGACGATATTTCCTAAATTATCAATATATTGGTTGACCAAAGAGATGTCATAGAAAGTTTTTGTGGTTTGAAAAACTTTTTCATTAAGCAGTTTAGAGCTGTCTAATTTACTCATTCTTTCTAATGCTTTGGTTATTTTTCCATATTGATCAAGTTTTCCACCTGTATAGAGGGGAACTTGATAGGTTAGGGTGGTTTGGAAGTGGTTTCGTGCATCAGGATAGTTTAAATCTTTTGGTTCAATAGCAAGAATTGCATCGCCTTGTTGTGCTAATCCTTGTGAAAATGCTCCAAAGTCTCCATTGGCTTGTTGTGCTCCTTGCCCAATTGCCCCCATAAAATCAGAAAAACCAAAATCTCCGAATGTAGCTTCTCTACTTTTAAGTTTAAATCCAAAAATATTTCCAGGGTCATTAGAACGCATTGCTTGTAGTTTTACATCCAGTTTACCATATTGGTATCCTTGTGCAACTTTTGCTTCATAAGCTTTCATCTGTTCATTAAATTTTGAAATTTTTAGTTCAAGATTATCTCTTTTCATAAGCTGTAAAGCTTCTTCTAAAGAGAGATTATTTAAATGATTCATATCCGTCGCATGAAGATAAACACTTGTACCAGAGAGGGAGAGCATAAGAAGAATAAGAGACTTTTTTAAAACCATTAACAGAGCCTTAGTATAAGAAATTTTTAAATAAAGTATAAATATAATTTATTTAATTGCATTGTATCAATAATTATTAATGAAGAAACTAAATTATATTGATTATAGCTTGTTTTATTTAAATAGTTGTGAAAAAAAGGAATAAAATGGTTCTAAAAGCTACCTTATGTAGCTTTTAGAGATGTTTAAAAAAGGATTAGATTGTAACATGGGTAACATTTAAGCAAGTCTCTAAAGCAGAGAGTTCACTTAATAGTTCTTTTGTAACTTTTTCATCAACTTTAACAACTGCTAAAGCTTGTGAATTTTTATCTCGACCCAATCTAAAGTCTGAAATATTAACATTATGAGATGAAATAATTCTTCCCACATCACCAATAACACCAGGAACATCAGTATTTCTAAATAGAATCATTGTTCCTTTTGGTTCTAAGTCAAGCTGATAGCCATCAATATCAATAATACGTTGAGACTCTTCTCCAAATACTGTACCAGAGATAGTTAATGTCGTATCGTTTGTAACCAGTTTAATTGTTACTTTGTTACTTAGTCCACTATGGTTAATCATGGTCTCTTTAGAAATTTCTATGTTTCTATCATCTGCAACAAACTCTGCATTAACATAATTTACACTATCTTCTAATGATTCAGATAAAATACCCACAGTAGCAAACGTTGTTAATGAGTCAATATAGTCAGAAACATTACCTTGTGTAGATATTTTTATACTTTTAACTTTTGAACGTGTTGCTTGTGCTGAAAGACTTCCCATTCTTTGAGCAAGTTCAAGGTATGGCTTTAAAAAGTCTGGTAGTTCATTCTCTTTAATTGGCAAGTTTAGAGCATTTGGATAAGCGATATTTTTTGCCGCAACAATAGCATTTTCAGCAGCTTGAATAGCAATGTTCTGTTGAGACTCTTTTGTATTTGCACCCAAATGAGGTGTTAGTGTAACGTTGTTTAGGTCAAGTAGTGGATGATCTGTTGCAGGTTCTTTGTTAAAAACATCAATTCCTGCCATGTGTATCTTACCGTTGGTTAACCCTTCAAGTAAAGCATCTTCGTCATAAAGACCACCTCTTGCACAGTTAATTAATACCACACCATCTTTCATTTGAGCAATCTCATCTGAACCTATCATACCAATAGTCTCTTTGTTCTTTGGAGTATGAATAGTGATAATATCACAAGCTAAAATATCATCAAAATTGGTAGTATAGTTAATATCAAAATCGGTTACTTTTCTTGGGTCAATATATGGGTCATAAGCAACAACATCCATCTCGAATGCTTTTGCTCTTTTTCCAACACGAGATCCAATATTTCCAAAACCGATGATACCCAACTTTTTATCTTTAAGCTCTGTCCCATACCAATCTTGTCTTCTCCATACTCTATCAAGTTTTAAGTTGTTATGAGCATATGGAAATTGACGAACACATGATAACATGTGTGTCATGGTTAGTTCTACAGCAGCAATGGTATTTGCAGTAGGTACGTTCATTACAACAATACCTTTTTTACTACAACCATCAATGTCAACATTATCAACACCGACACCAGCACGAATAATCGATTTGATATTATGGGCATTATCAAGGAATGCTTGATCTACATCTGTAGACGAACGCGTAATAGCAACAGAGGCAAGGGGTATAATTTCAGAGATGAGCTTATCTTTAGGCTCATCTGCTGCATTAATAAGATTTATATCAGCATTGTTTGCAAGAATATCCAACCCTTTTTGGTGGATATGGTCGCAAACTACGACAGTTATTTTAGACATCTATGTAGACCTTATTATCTTTTTTTGAAATCGCTAAAAATATCACCAAGAGTCATGCTGTCATCTTGTTCAGCATTGATTTTCTCAAGTGCTTCTCTCTCTTCTTGACGCTCTAATCTTCTAACAGATACTCTGATTCTGTCATTTTTAGCATCAATAAATGAGATAACGGCTCTAATAGTTTGACCTTTTTCAACTTCTTCTTCTGTAATTGGTGCCAAATCATCAAGTCTGATAAGTGCATCAACTCCAGCTTCTAAAGAGATAAATACACCAAACTCTTTTTTATCTTTAACCACACCTTCTACAATATCTCCATTTTTATGAGTTTTTGCAAATGCAGCTACAGGAGACTCTTCAAGTGCTTTTTTACTTAATGAAACTTTACCATTCTCTCTGTCAATTTTAATAATCTTAACTTCAATCTCATCTCCAGCTTTGTAAAGACTTTTAGCAGATTCTGCTTTGTCCCATGAAATCTCTTGATTATGAAGAAGACCTTCAACTGCACCAATTTTAAGGAACGCACCAAAGTCAGTTACTGATGAAACGATACCTGTGATAATGTCACCTGTTCTATTTGCTGAAGCAAATTGATCAATTGGTTTAGGAAGAAGTGTTTTTCTTGAAACTCTAAGTCTTCTCTGTTGTTTATCAATTTCAATGATTTGAACATCAATTACTTGTCCAATTTCAATGTAATCTTTTGGATGTTTAACATTTTTGTCCCAAGAGATTTCAGATACATGAAGGAATGCTTCTAAATCTTCACCAAGGTCAACAAATGCTCCATAAGGCTCAATGTTAGAGATGGTTACAGATACTGTATCTCCTGCTCTTAGTGTATTATCAATGTCTTTCCATGGGTCAAGGTTTGCCTCTTTAATAGATAAAGAAAGGTGTCTTTTCTTTTTATCGTAATCGATAGCAATAACATTAACTTCATCACCCTCTTTGTAATATTTTGAAGGGTTAACAGGCCCTTTATGAGAGATTTGTGAGTAGTGAACAAGACCATCCATTCCACCAACATCAACAAACATACCATAAGATGTAATTTTCTTAATAACACCAAGAACAACTGCTTTGTTCTCTAGTAACTTATCAACAATCTCTTGTGTCTCTGCTTTTTCACGCTCAATTAGCTCTTTTCTTGAAACAACAACTGAACCTTTCTCTTTGTCAACTTTAACAATAAGTGCTTTAATCTTTCTACCAATTGGGTCAACTTTATAAGAGATATAAGATAGTGTTCTTGGCATAAAGAACTCTAATCCTGATACATCTACAACAAATCCACCTTTATTTTTCTTAGTAATAAGACCTTCAATAACATACTCTTGCTCATCGTCATACTCTTCAATAAACTCTGCAAGTGCTGCTCTTTTTTCTGCTAATTCATAAGAGATACTTGGTCTCTCTCCTCTGAATCCTGTGATAACAACAGTAATTGTTTCACCCTCTTTAAACATAAGATCACCATCTTCGTCTCTGATTTGATCCAATGACATAAATGCTTCATTCTTACGACCTACATCAACAATTACTTGATTATCCTCTTCTACTATTTTAACAATAACGCCATCTACTAAATCACTTTTTGTATCTGCTTTCTTGAACGACTCCTCGAGCATCGCTCCAAAATCTACATCTTCTATTTCGATATCTTCGAATTTCATGCTTACTAATCCTTGCTTGTGCCTAATTTTGCGCTATTATACTGTTTTTTATTTAATACATTATGAAATATAGGAATATAATATGATATTGTCTGTTAGATGTAGTGTGAGAGAAAGCCGAGAAATAGATTAATGGAAACTATTAATCTATTTTGAGCTTTTAGAAGTGAAAAAATATTTAATTATTTAATTCTTGAATTTTATTAACGACATTTTGGATTATCCAATCGGGAGTAGATGCACCTGCAGAGATACCACAGAGCTTTTTATCTTTAAACCAGTTGGCATCCAATTCGGTCTCATTTTCAATAAGGTAACTCTCTTCACACTGTTGCTGAGAAATACTTTGTAACATTTTACTGTTAGAAGAGTGTCGTCCTCCAATAACAATCATCACATCTGCTCTTTGTGCCAGTTCTGCTGCTGCATCTTGGTTTTCAAAGGTGGCATTACAGATGGTATTAAAAACACGAACCTCTTTATGTGTTAAAATAAGTGCATTAACAACTTTTAGAAAATCTTCAGGTTTTTTAGTTGTTTGAGATACCAGTGCTACTTTATTCTTTAAAGGTAGTAGCTCAAGCTCTTCAGGATTTAACACAACAAAAGCATGATTTTCATTCTCTGCATAAGAGACAACACCTTTAATTTCAGGGTGTTTTTTATCCCCAAATATAACAACAGAGTAACCCTCTTTACTCATTTTTGCTACAATATTTTGAGGGGTGGTTACATAGGGGCATGTTGCATCAATAATCTTGTTCTCTTGCTGTTTTAAAACAGCCAACTCATTTTTTGGAATACCATGTGTTCTAATAACAATAGCATTACTATTTTCAACATCATCAATGTTGTCAATCAGACCAATATTAAATCCATCTTTTAGACGATTTATCTCATCTTTATTGTGAATAAGTGGACCATAGGTGAAACTGTTTTTATGTTTTTCAGCAATATCAATGGCACGTTTTACACCATAGCAAAAGCCATAACTAGAGGCAAGTTCTATTTTCATAATAAATACTCCTTTTAATTAATTGGAATTTTTGCATGATTTCTCTACTTGAATAGGGAAATCATGAACAGAAAGTTATTCGATTGTTGTAATTTGAGAAAGTATCTCAAAGAAGTTTGGAAATGAGGTATCAATACACTCTATATCGTCGATAATCATACCACATCGTATACCTGCAATGGCAAAACTCATTGCAATTCGATGGTCTCCATAGCTGTTTACAGTGGCAGAGGTTAACTCTCCTCCGATAACTGCATATCCATCTTTATTCTCTATAGTTTGAATACCACAAGCGTTAAGACCCTCTACTACTGTAGATATTCTATCACTCTCTTTTACCCTTAGCTCTTTTGCATTCTTAACAAAGCTTGTACCGTTAGCTGTTGCCATGGCAATAGATAGAGCAGGGAGCTCATCAATAAGCCATGCGATATTCTCTTCAACAGTTATAGCAGAAAGTTGTCCATTATAGCTTATCTCTATATCACCAATAGGCTCATAGATATTCTCTTTTTCAACAAAAGAAATTTTTGCACCCATTTTTTCTAGCATCTTATAGGCTTCTATTCTGGTAGGGTTAAGTGTTACATTTTTTATAATACTTTTTGCCTCAGGAGTAATTGCAGTTGCTACTGCAAAGAAAAATCCACTTGATGGGTCAGCAGGTACAGTAATATTTAATGGTTTCAGAGGTTTTTTTAGAGGTTTAATCTCTATCCATCCCTCTTTATTTTTTATTACCGTTGCACCCATACCCGTTAACATTCTTTCTGTATGGTCTCTAGAGAGTAAATCTTCTTTATAATAAGAGTTTTTATTAGCTTGTAATCCAGCTAAGATAAGTGCAGATTTAACTTGTGCAGAGTCAATGGGTGAGTGGTATCTGAATGCGTTTAATTTACCCCCACGAATAGCCAAAGGGGCTAAACTTCCATTCTCTCGTCCATCTATTTTAGCACCAATATCTCTTAGTGGAATAGCAACCCTATTCATTGGTCTAGAACGTAGGTATTTGTCTCCTGTTAAGATAAACGAACCCTCTATACCTGCAAGTAGTCCAGCATAGAGTCTCATGCCTGTTCCTGCATTACCACAATCTAAAATATTACTGGGTTCTGTTAACTGTTTTGGTGGTGTAATGGTTAAATTTGCACCATCTCTTGTTACTTCTGCACCCAACTGCTCTGCAATAGAGAGAGAAGAGAGGGTATCTTCTCCTAAAAGAAAGTTTTTAATGGTTGATGTCTCATCCGATAATAAAGAGAACATTGCACAACGATGAGATATAGACTTATCTGGGGCAATATCTGCACACTCTAAATTAAAACCTTTAAGAGCCTCTTTTATGCGTATACTTCTCATCTTAATTTAGCACCATATTGATTGTTTAGTTGTTCTAAAATAGCATTAACTGTTGAGTCAATATCTTCATCGGTTAATGTTCTATCTAGTGATTGAATTGATAAACGTAATGTTAAACTTTTCTCATCTTTGAGTGCTTCATCTTCATAGACATCAATGGCATAGAAGTTGTTTAAAAGTGGTAGTTCTAAAAGTTTTATTGTTGTTGATAGGTGTTGGAATGGTAAATTTTTATCAACAACCAAACTTAAATCTTTATGAACTCCTTGAAACTTAGAGATAGGGTGTGCATTTATATGTTGTGGAATCAACGCATCAAAGTTGATTTCTGCCACAAATGTATCGCTAATGCCAAAATCTTCTGTTACAGTTGGATGTACTTTGGTTAAGAATCCACAAACTTCATTATTAATAATAATATCAGCAGATTGATAAGGATTTATCAGAAGATTCTCTTGATTTGATGTTCTTAGTTCAAAGTTTCCAAGAATTGCTGAGAGTTTTTTAACAAAAATATCAAAGGTAATAGAGGTTGGTTTACCTGCATTTTTTACATACTCTGTTTCGCTTTGACCTGAATATATCAATGAAAGAACCTCTTTCTCTTCTCTTTTCTCATTAAAAATTGTACCTATTTCAAATAGAGCAACTCTTTTTCTTGAGTGGTTAACATTTCGTTCTACAGCTTGTAAGAGATTAATTAAAGTGGTGGTTCTCATTGTATTAAAATCAGCTGTAATAGGGTTAATAATATCCAATGCTTCATCTACAAGAGGAAAGTTGTATTTTGCTAGTAAAAGTTTATCTGAAAAGGCATAAGAGATACTCTCATCAAAGGAGGCAGCTGTTGCACGAGAACGTAGTGCTTTTTTTGCATAATATTTAACCATAGTAGCGTTCATACGCTGAGACTCTTTAAACTCTAAGGCTTTAGATTCTATATTGTTAATACCAATCATACGAACAATCTCTTCTGTAATATCTTGAATATTTTCAATATCATGTCTATATTCAGGTATGGTTACTCCAAATTTATCTTCAGCTGTACTCTGTACTTTGAATCCTAAATCGGTTAAAATCGTCATAATCTCTATTTTTTTAATATCATTACCAATAAGTTGACAAACTTCTGTTGTACTTACTGTAATAACTTTTGCCTCTCGCTCTTCATCTACCGAGATTGTTCCATCAAAAAGTTTACACTGATTGTAGGTCTCAAAAAGATAGGTAAGGTAGTTGATTCCAAAGCATAAATTTGGTTCAGAACCTCTAGATGTATTATAATAAAGTTCATCTGTCTCTAATTTATGGTCAGCTACCAAATCGGTTAGTAGAATAGGATTCATATATGAAGTTTCAAAAAGAACTTTAGATGATTTCTCTGTAGCCTCTTTTTTCTCAATATGATTAATGCCCAATTTTGAATAAAGTTTACCGTTTATCGTAACATCAACCACTCCATTATGATTCTCAAGATTAATGGTAAGTTTTTCATTATGTTCTAAATCAATATGGCTCACATCATAAGCACGTAAAATAACACCTGTAGTATGGGTAATGTATTTTAAAATATTATGCAAGGCATCATTTTTAAGCTCTTCGACAAAAGCAAGTCTTAATGAAAAAAGTAGAGAAGTATGTAGCTCTTCCATATTTGCCATTGCATATTGTACAGAGGCATCTACTTTACCTTTAATACTAAGTTTCGCAACCCTTGCTAAACCAATTTTTTCAGGGTTTTGGCTCTCATAGTCAAACTTATTTAATGGAATATTTAATGATGCAGATAAATCTCGGGCAACACCATGAACCGATAGACAATCTCCACGATTGGCAGTTAACTCTATCTCGATAACAGTATCTGCAAGTTTTTCATATTGATTAAGGTCTTTACCTACAATAAGCTTTCCGATACTTTCATCAAGAATCATAATTCCATCGCCAATATCAGGAAGTCCAAGTTCAGAAGCTGAACAGACCATCCCTTCACTCTCTACACCACGAAGCTTGGCATGTTTAATCTCAAAATCTTTTCCAAGTTTGGCACCAATGGTGGCTACAGCTACATACTCAGCATCTACAACATTCTTTGCTCCACAGACAATTTGACGAACACCTGAACCAATATCAATTTGACAAACATTAAGCTTGTCTGCATTGGGATGTTTTTCACATGAGATAATCTTTCCCACAACAATTTTCTCTGGAATGTTATAGGTTTTAATACTATCAACCTCTAGTCCAATAGAGTTAAGTGTCTCATAGAGTGTTTCATTGCTTACTTTATCAAGGTCAATAAAATTATTTAACCAACTTTTTGTTACTATCATCTAAACTGCTCCAATAAACGTGTATCTCCCTCAAATAGCATTCTAAGGTCAGGAATTTTGTGTAGTAACATGGCAAAACGCTCCACACCTAAACCAAAGGCATAGCCACTTACATTTTTATATTTTACTGCATTAAAAACATTTTGGTCGACTATTCCACAACCTAAAACTTCTAGCCACCCTGTATGTGAACAGACTCGACACCCTTTACCTTCACAGAAGATACAAGATATATCAACTTCGGCAGAGGGTTCAGTAAACGGGAAGAAACTTGGTCTAAATCGAACCTCTACCTCTCCAAACATATAGTGTAAAAAATCAGACATAATAGATTTTAGATTGGCAAAACTTACCTCTCCTTTATCTCCAACAACCAACCCTTCAACTTGATGAAACATTGGTGTATGGGTGATGTCATAATCTTTTCTAAATACAGCACCTGGTGCAATCATACGAATAGGTGGTTTTTGAGCCAACATGGTTCGAATCTGTACAGGTGATGTATGGGTTCGAAGAACTGCTTTGTCTCTAAAGAAAAAGGTATCTTGCATATCTCGTGCAGGGTGGTTTTTAGGCAGATTTAATGCTTCAAAATTATGAAAATCATCTTCTACTTTTGGACCATCTTCAATAGAGAAGTTTAATGCTACAAAGTAGTTAATAATCTTATCCATTGTTGCCATTACAGGGTGTAATGCCCCTTTTTCATTAAGGTTATTATAGAGTGAAACATCAATCGCTTCAGCTTTTAAAAGACGCTCTATCTCCTCTTTTTTTAGTGTTTCATAACACGCATCATAAAGAGCTTGTAGATGGGCTTTACTTTTGTTTAGTCCCTCTGCAAATGCTTTTTTTTCTGGTCCGGGTACATCTTTTAGTTTTGCAAACTCTTTAGCCAATGCACCTTTTTTCCCAAAGAGTTCAATTCGAACCTTCCCAAGTGCGTCGAGCGAGTTCGCTTCTTTAATCTGTTCTTCTAAATTTTTCAAAATAACCTCTGTTTATTTCTTATATACTTTAATTAATAATTGTGGGATTTTATCGAAACTATGCTAATAGTGGGATTGATTGTGTTATAATTTTTCAAATTAAAACAATTGACCCATTATAGATAAAGGATTTAAAGATGTGTATATTTTGTAAACTTGTAGCTGGAGAGATTCCAAGTAATAAACTTTTAGAGAACGATAAATTTATCGCTTTTCACGATTTGTACCCTAAAGCACCTGTTCATATTTTGGTTATTCCAAAAGAGCATGTTGACTGCTTTCAAGATGTTTCAGGAGAAATTATGGCAGAGATGACCCCTTTTATACAAGAGGTAGCAACCATGATGGGCATTGATAAGAGTGGATATAGGCTTATTGTAAACAATGGAGAGAATGGTGGGCAAGAGGTAAACCACTTACACTTTCATATTTTGGGTGGTGCAAAGCTACCATTTGGACATTTAGTGGATGAGCCACAAAAGAGCATATAGCTTCCCCTCGTTCCCACGCTCAGCGTGGGAACAAGCATGGATTTAGGCTTATTTTATTGGTAGGATGCGATTGCTATCGCACCAATAGCTTATATTGGAATCACAAGGAAAAAAATGACATTAGAAGAGTTAGACAAACAGTACGTACTTCAAACATACAACCGAAACTATACCAATTTTGTAAAAGGAGAGGGTTCAACCCTTTTTGATGAAGATGGTAACGACTATATAGATTTTGCATCAGGAATTGCAGTTAATTCAGTAGGGCATAATAACCCAACTTTGGTAAAAGCACTCCAAGAGCAGGTAGCAAAGATTATTCACATCTCTAATCTACAAATTATAGAGCCACAAGCAAAACTGGCAGAGCAGATTTGTACCTTAGCAAACTACGATGGAGCAATCTTTTTTGCAAATTCAGGTGCAGAGGCAAACGAGGGGGCAATAAAAATTGCTCGTAAATATGGCGAAACTAAATTTGATAAAAAACGTTATAAAGTTATTACACTTGAACACTCATTTCATGGAAGAACCATTACAACTGTAAAAGCTACAGGGCAAGAGAGCTTTCACTCTCCAAACTTCTCTCCATATCCTGATGGATTCTCTTATGTAGATGGATTAGACGCTGTTTATGAGAATATAGATGATGAGACAGTAGCTGTGATGATAGAGCTTGTTCAAGGAGAGGGTGGAGTTCAACCATTTGAAAAAGCCCAAATTCAAAAACTGGCAAACTTCTTAAAAGAGCAGGGTATTCTGCTTATTGTTGATGAGGTTCAAACAGGAATCTATCGAACAGGAAAGATGTTGGCATCTAATATGTACGAGATAGAGCCTGATATTGTTACAATGGCAAAAGGTCTTGGTGGTGGTGTTCCAATTGGTGCTGTAATGACAAAACACAAAGATGTGCTGGTTGCAGGAGACCACGGCTCTACTTTTGGTGGAAACTACCTAAGTACAACAGCTGGTTTGGCAGTATTAGAAGTGTTAAGTAAGATGGATGATAGTGGAAAACTAACAGAGACTTTGGCATATTTTACTGTTAAACTAAAAGAGATAGAGGCAAAATACTCAAACCTATTTACCCAAGAGGTTGGTTTAGGACTTATGCGAGGTTTAAGAGCAAAAGATAATGATACGATGAAAGCTGTATTGGCAAACTGTATGGAAAAAAGATTAATTGTTCTTCCTGCTGGGCGTAATACAGTTCGTTTTTTACCTGCTTTGACCATTACTGTAGATGAGATAGATGAAGGGTTCAGACGCTTTGAAGAAGCTATCTCTTCTCTTTAGCCTGACACTCTGTACTCTTGTTGCTCAAAATGAACTTCAAGATGTTCTCTCTGTTGATAAATCTAAGCTTTTAGAGTATCAGCAAGAGCAGAACCAAGTTCAAACCAAAAAGTTAGGAAACTCATGGATTAATCCAATTGTGTTACAGTACTCAAAAAGCTACTCAACACAGTTTGGAGACTCTATGGGTACAGGTCAATTTGTGGTCTCTGTTGACCAACCCATCTTTAAATCTGGTGGAATATGGTCTGCTATTAAATATTCCAAAGCTTTGGGCAGAGCAAATAGCCTAGAGATAGAGATTCAAAAACGTCAACTTATCTTACAATCTTTAACCATCCTCTATAATCTAAAAAAATCAAAATATCAGCTACAAAAACTAGAACTAATGGTTGATAGTGACAACCTAGATATTCAGATACAACAAGAGCTATATCAAGCAGGTTTAACAAATAGAACCTTATATGACCAAGCCCTACTGAAAAGAAACCAAGATATTACCTCTAAACTAGAGCTAGAGTTAAGTGTTACAAAATTAGAGAATGATTTCTCTCTGCTTTCCGACCAAGACCCATACTCCATAACCCTCCCAAACTTTGGAATGATAGATAAAAACAGATATATGGCAAACCAACTAGAGCTAGAGAGAGATAGCTTTAGAGTAGATGAAAAAAAGCACAACAACTACATGATTCTAAGCAAATATCTACCTCAAATATCTGTGACAGGTCGCTACACCAACGAAGATTTAAATCCACTATTTAGCTCTCCAAATAGCTCCATTAAACAGCGTTATTGGAACTATGGATTTAAGGTAACCTTACCTCTAAATATCACAAGTTTTGATGATGTTCAAAGCTCTAAAATAGACTACCTAAATGCCAAAATAGAGCTAGATGAGAAACGAAAAAATATAGCCAATAACTTTAAATTGGTACAAAAACGTCTAGAGATTATAGACCAAAAGATAGCTCTATCCCAAGAGGACTCCCAACACTATAGCAGTCTACTAACCACATCACAAGATTTAGAAGAGTTAGGAGAAAAGAGCAACCTAGATACCCAAATAGTATCAAACAGACTAAAAGTAAGAGAACTAGACCAAGAGATTTATAAAATAGATGCACAACTAGAGCTTTTGGGGCTTTATGTTAATGTGGCTGATGCTTTGTAGGTTTGTGTTTATCTAGTTTCCATTTTAAATGTGGAAACTAGCTTTAAACTTCAATTAATAATCCATTCTTTTTAAGATTTGCTAAAAACTCTATAGAGTCAATAAAATCATGCAATACAGCCCCTCGATATATTAATCCCTCTTTTTTCAAACTATAAATCTTCTTGTCTATTTTGAATTTTCTACCAATATCCTTTTTATAGTGTTTAAGATACTTCTCTTTTAAAATCTCTCGTTTATCCCTCTCTTTCATCTCTTGTTCTGTAAGCTCTTTGAAATCGAATCTAAAACCTACAATTTTAGCCCCTTTTTTGAGATTTTTATAGCCAATAATTCTTATATTACTTTTCAAATTAATCTCTTCTATTGCAGGGTTCAATACCTTTTTTTTGAAATTACTCATGGTCTTATATTCATCCTTTATTCCCATCAATATCCGAAACTCATCAATTGTAAACTCTACCCATTTTCTAATTTTCCATTGCAACAATAGCTCATATAGAGCAATACTATATTTACCCTTCATTGCTAAAATTACAGAGAGTTTTAATAAGGTATAACCATCTTGTAAAATTTTATCTTCCAAAAAAGAGCTTAGTTCCCACCGAAATAGACCATCTTTTATCTCAAATCCTGCCAAAGCTATAGATATATTGGTATAGTTTCCATGTTTATCATTACCCCATTTAAATGCTATCTTAGTCAGCTCTTCAAGCTCACTCCTAATGTATTTTGTAGGCATACTTTTCTCATGAGACATCATTTTTTTATAATCACTAAGTCTTATTTCATACCATCTCTTCCAACTATTATTCTCTTTATACTGCTCAATAGTGTTCCTCAAAATAATTGCAAAACTCTTTCTCTGTAAAGCTGTCATCCCTTGTGAGCGTATTAGGTCATTATTTTTTCTTACCTCATCAGGCTTTTGAAAAACCACAGAGTTATTATTCTTTTTCATTTGAATACCTATATGTTTTTTAGATTCTAATATGAAATATTAGCATATAGATACTTAAAATAAAAAAGAGTATCTAAAGAGCTAATAAAGGTATTCAATAGGGCTAATAGATGTATCTAATTGTACTAACAAAAGTATTCGATAGTACTAATAAAGGTATCTAGTATACCTCTGTAAAACCCATAAAATAGGCTTTTAACAGCTCGAAAAACTATTAAAAGCTTTAAAATTTAAAAAATCAAGAGCAGTTTTGGATTCGGGCTAATAAAGGTATTCAATAGATGTTTATAAATATTTCTTTTTAAAAATATGGCTGATGTACTATAGCTTTATGTTATAATATTTCAAATAAAATATATCTCTCATTCCCACGTTAAACGTGGGAACGAGGTTGGATATTGTTCGGGTGTAAACACGCCGATTCCAAAAATGCGTTTGCATATAGGGAATCGGAGGCTTTAGCCCCGAACAAGATTTTAATTGTATAAAAAGAGAAAAAATGATAGAAAAAATCCACATACAAAATTTTAAATCAATCTATGACCTAGAGCTAGAGGTAGGAAGAGTAAATCTTTTTATTGGAGAGAATGGTTCGGG
>Ga0256826_1000455_pt1 | contig 24699 bp, 25 predicted proteins | sample CV79metaG_FD_185975 | JGI IMG/M metagenome (GOLD analysis project Ga0256826, IMG submission 185975) | Hydrothermal vent microbial communities from East Pacific Rise, Pacific Ocean - CV79 | ecosystem: Environmental > Aquatic > Marine > Hydrothermal vents | place: Pacific Ocean: East Pacific Rise...
TGTATCTTGTATATAGTTTACAAAAAGATATGCTTCATTTTGAAGCGAAAAACCACTAAAGAACTGCATCTAAAAGTACTTTTACCTCATTTTTAGTGATACTCTCGCGTTCAAGGAGTGTTCCTTCAACATCTTTGCATACGGTAGGCATAGAAGAGAGTAAAGTTTTTGTATCTTCATAGAGTTTTTCTAAAATTTCTTTTTCTTCTTTAGCTTCAGGAAGTAAGGAAGAACCCATTCCATACTCTTGACACATTTTTTTAACTATCTCTTTTGCTTCAAGTAAATCATTTTTAGCACTACTTGAGTGCTCTTTAAAACGAATATGACATGCAACAATACCAGCTAAAAGCATCTTCACCTGAGCCTCTAACTCTTGCTTAATCAGTGGTTCATCACTTGCAGGTGTTAACTTTTCATTAGAGAGCATTAGTTTTTCAAAAGGCATATCGTAGTATGTTGCCACGGCTACTTTTGCTGCTTGATAAATAATACGATAATCTTTTTGTTTATCGTTTAACATCTGAAGTTTTTTCTTTCCAAACATCACTTTATCTTTAACTTGATCAAAATGCTCTTGTGTGACATGAAAGTCATTTTGACGAAGAGAAAGTAAAGCTGCTTCATTTACAAGAGCGGCTAGTGCTGCACCGTTAAAGCCTACTGTCATGTTAGCTATAACTTTTACATCGAGTTGATGTGGTACTTTTGAGAGGTATTTTGTAAGTATAGACTCGCGTTCACGTTTGGTTGGTAACTCCACAAAGATACGTCTATCAAATCGTCCAGCACGAAGAAGTGCAGAGTCTAAAACATCTATCTTATTTGTTGCGGCTACTACGATAACACTACTTGAACCCTCAAAACCATCCATTTCTGTTAAGAGTTGGTTAAGTGTTGCTTCGCGTTCATCATTTCGCTCACCACCACGCTTTTTACCAACTGCATCTATCTCATCTATAAAAATTATACTCGGTGCATTTTTCTTTGCAGCTGCAAAAAGTTCATGTACTCGTTTTGCACCCATCCCCACATAAATCTGTACAAAAGAAGCCCCACTTTGGTAGTAAAAAGGAACACCGGCAGCATTTGCGACGGCTTTAGCTATCATTGTTTTTCCAACACCAGGAGGACCTACTAGTAAAACACCACGAGGCATACGAGCACCAAAACTTTTGTATCGTTTCGGATTTTTTATAAAGTCTATAATCTCTTCAAGTTCAATTTTCACATCACTAATACCACCAATATCATCAAAGGTAACATCACTTTTCATAGACTCTATAGGACCACTTACTTCTGGCATCAAAGAGTCTTTTGACTCTTTTGAAATGCCACTACTACTTATAGATATATTACCTTTTTTTTGAAAATAACGAAGGATTAAAGAACCAAAACCTAAAAATAAAATAGATAAAAGTACATATATAAGGACATTCGAGTTTGTACCTACTTCAACTTTATAATCTACAAACATTTTAGGAGTAACTTGAGAAGATGCTATACGATAAAAATTCTCTTTTGTTTTAAGATATACATACTCTTTTGAGACAACAACTTTTGTAACACTTCTGTTTTGTAAAATAGTGTTTGCTTCATTGAGTGTAATGTCCTCAGCATTATTTCTCAAAAGTGCAAACAGAATCAACAATATAACAAGAATTGCAGATACATAAAGAATTGTACGATTTGTTTTAGAGCTTGGCATAGTTAGACTCTCCCTTCGCTTCAAAATTTGAAACTTTTACCCAGTTACCTAACAAGTCATCATCAGATTTTATAGCTATTTTGTTAAAGTGCTGGTCAAGCCCATGATAAAGCCCTTCTTTATACGACTCTACTAAAACATCAAGTTCACCACTAAAAGCTTTTCTGAACGCGAGATTTTTCTCTTCTATAAGCTCTTGAATCTCATGTAACCTTTGTTTAGCAACTTTACCATTTACTTCAGGCTTCATTGTTGCAGATTTCGTACCATCTCGTTTAGAGTAAGTAAACGCATGGATGTGAGTAAGAGGCAACTCTCGTGCATTTTTCATACCCTCTAACCATAAAGCTTCGCTTTCACCTGGATGACCTGTTATAAAGTCCGTTCCTATAGCAAAACCTTTATCTGCTAAGTGCTCAAAAAGCTTTCTATCTTGCTTATAAACATTTCTGCGATTCATTATTTTTAACATCTCAGGAGAAGTATGTTGCAGTGCGATATGTAGATGTTTTTCTAACCATGGTTCATCAAGAAGTTCTAAAAACTCATCTGTTATTTGGATAGGTTCAACACTTCCAAGACGAATACGTCTTACACCTCGTATTTGACTTATCTTTTTCATAAGTGTTGCTAAAGATGTTTTTGTGTCTTGTCCATAAGAACCAACATTTGTTCCCGTTAAGATAAACTCTCCAAAACCATTAAGTGCTAAACGCGAGATTTGTTCAAGAATCTTAGCTTCGTTCATACTACGAGCATCTCCACGAACAAAAGGAATGATGCAATAAGAACAACGAAAATTACACCCCTCTTGAATCTTTATAAAAGCCCTGCTCTTTCCTACAAAATCATCAACGATTACATCATCTATGTGGTTTAAGTCACCCTTCTCATAAAAAGGTTGTTCTTTTTTAAGTAACATATCGATCTTTTGTTTTTCACTCTGTCCAAAAACACCATGAATACGGTTTTCTTTGAGTAAAGACTCACCCTTCGTGTGTGCACCACACCCTGTTAAAAAAAGCTTTGCACCCACATTGTTTTTTTCAACTTGAGAGATATATGAACGAACATGAGTATCTGCCCCATTTGTCACAGTACAAGAGTTTATGACTATAGCATCTGCTTCCGTCTCATTTTGTGTGACTTCATAATCTTGCATGGAATGCATCATCACTTGCGAGTCATATAGATTTGTTCTACATCCAAAGGTTTTAAAATATACTTTTTTTTTCATTTAAACTATCTCGTGATTATGTGCGACAGGACTTTCGCTCTGCATAGAAACATTGAGTTTCTGTGTAGGATATGCGATGGTGATATCATCTTCTGCATTAAAAGCATCCACTATTTCTGTTGAAATAACACTTCTTAATGTTAAAGTTCCATATGCATTTGTAAGGTACCAAGCTTCTATGTCCAAACCATTTGGAACTATAAAAGAGTAGATTCTCGGATCTACATTCGTATTTTTCAAACTATAATGACTTCTGAGTTTATTAAGCTGCTTTCTTGTTATATCAGTATAACCTTTAGAAAATTTGCGTGTTATTTCTTTCGCAATATGCATTGCTTTTTTATGGTTCGAATCATATGTAATCGTGATTTGAATTCCATCCCAAACTGTTTTAAGTGAAGCATGTGTATAGTTTGCAATCATACGAGTAAAGATATAGTTATTTGGAATAAATATAATCCTTCCTGCACGTCTGTTTTGAAGAATAGATGTCAAAGTTATATCTTCTAATATAGTCATGCGAAGAAGTGATATATCTAAAACATCCCCAACATATTTAGCACCATCCATATCAACGCGAACTCTATCACCTACATGAATACTCCCACCAAAGACGATTACAAGCCATCCTAAAATACTCATAAACCAATCTTTCATAGCAATTGCAATACCCGCTGATGCAAATCCCAGTATAGTAACAAGATAACTTGCATTTTCTATATAATTGAAAAAGAGAATAAAAAGGATAACAATAAAATTTGCAAATGTTATAAACTTATTTGCCATATAGAAGCGTTCATTATCTGTTATATATTTTTTTACAGCCAGTCTAATCAAAAAGAAAAAGACAAAAACGACTAAAATAATGATTCCTATTTTAGAGAGTCTATAAATCTGTTTTTCTATATCTTTGTTAACGTTTAACTCTATAATTTCTAAACGTTTTTCATAAACATCATATGTTGCTTTAATAGTTTCAAGTGCTGTAGTAAACCTGTGTAAGTCTTGTTTTGAATACCTATGAACTTCTTTTAAAGTTTGATTTGTATCATTTAACATTATTATTTTATTGGAAATTGTATTCTCTTTTTTTAATAAGACTATAAGTTCTGTAAGGTTTGTCTTTCTTTTTTGATACTCTTCAAGGTTCGCACTTAATGTCTTTATAAATGAAATCCCTGTAAAGATATCAAATGGATTAGACACAGGAGGAATCGCATCTAAACTAGGTGGTCTAATAAGTTTTGCAAAAGGAAAACTGTCTTCACTATTTAACATCTTAATTTGAGATGTTAATATAATTTTCTGTGAAGTCAAGGTATTTAGTTCATCTTCATATTGAATATTTTTTTTATGCTTTTGCAAGTACTCAATGCGATTATTAACTTTTTCTAAATTACCTCTTATTTTTAAGGATGTAAGATATGAAGCATAATTTTTTATCCATACACTATCTTCAGAGATAGCTTCTTGCAAAATATGCAATTGGGTTAAAGAGCTTAGTAATTTTTCATGATTTTTCTTTTTTAATTTTTCATCTGTATGAACTTCTGTCTCGTTGGTATCGGGGATACCTGTAGTTACAATGATTTGAGCTTGAGAGAGTGAGAAAAGAAAACTTGTTAGTATAAAAAACTGAAACAAATAGTGCATAAATAAACCTTAAAATTCTTCTAAAACAGATAAAACAAGTTCTTTGTCTATCTCATCTGTAATTTTCACATCACCTATTCCATTAGGAATAATAAATGTAATAGTTGTATCTGAACTTTTTTTATCTAAAAAGAAAGTCTCATAAAATTGTTCTGTATCTGCGATATTATAGTTTATCGGTAAGTTGTATTTTTCTAAGAAAGTTTTAACTCTTTTTACTTCTTCTTCACTCATAAGTCCCATTTTTACTGCTGTATTGTTAGCCATAACCATACCTATAGCTACAGCCTCTCCATGTAAATATCTTCTATATTTTGTTTCATTTTCTATAACATGTCCAAAAGTATGTCCATAATTAAGAGCAGCACGTATGCCATGTTCCTTCTCATCTTCTGCTACGACATCTGCTTTTGTTTGAACTGCTTGCTTTATAGCTTCTTGTAAAACTTCTGCATTTTTCAAATCTGCATTTTCTAAAAATTCAAAAAAAACTTTATTAAATGTTATAGCCATTTTCACAATCTCTGCAAGCCCTGCCCCAAATTCTCGTGAAGGAAGTGTAGTTAAAAAGTAAGGGTCAATCAAAACTGCTTTAGGTTGATAAAAAGCACCTATAAGATTTTTTCCGTAGCTATTGTTCATCCCTGTTTTACCACCAACACTAGCATCTACCTGAGAAAGAAGTGTCGTTGGTACTTGAATAAAATCAATCCCACGTTGGTAAATACTTGCAGCATACCCCGTCATATCGCCAATTACACCACCACCAAAGGCTAGAAGCATAGACTTACGATTGAAACGGTGATTAAAGAGTGACTCTAAGATAAGATTGATAGAATCCTGATTTTTATACTCTTCTCCATCAGGAACAGTGATGATATAAAGCTCTTTTGCACTTATCTTTGAAAGAAGATACCCAAGATGTAAACCTGCTACTTTTGGATTAGTAATGATAGCAACTTTTGTATCAAAATATTTTTCTTCTAAAGTATCTATTGTAATGTTATAAGAGTTATCAATTGTTTTAATAAGGGGTATATTTACTTGCATTTTTTATCCATAATTTGTATTAGACTTCTTGTATAGATAATACTTTATTTTTACTAAAAAACTGCTAAAAAAAGAGTTCTTTATAGTTGTACAGGTATAAAGATTTGATGATAATCATCTAACTTATAGTATAAACGTTCACTATTTGTAGAAAAAAGTGAAAATATTCGTCTTGCTGTAAGTTTACTTGTAAAGGGAAGTATCTGCACAAAGTTTTCTTTAGTTTGTAAAACTTTGATTGGATTTTCTTCTTCTTCTATCACTTTAATGGACTTAGAAAAGATACTCGCTAGATTATTATAGTGTTCTATCACTGGTTCTTTTTCACTCTGATGTTCATTCATATAATTATATATTTGAATATTAAGACTCATCTGTTCTGAAATGTCAAAAATAGTTGCAGAAATTTTCTCTAAATCCCTGTTATCAGAAAGGATTAAAGAAGTATCTTTCAATGTCGAAAAATCTTTATTTGAAATTTTAAGCACTGGTACATGGGCATCATATAAGGTTGTACGGACTTTAGTGTGTGCAAACATTTCTTTTGAAACGATAACTAAACCTACATGATATGACTTTATATCTTCATGAAACATATCAGATAAATCATCACTATTATAATCAATATCTACAACAATGTTCCTACTTCTAAAAGACTTTATAAATTGTAGTGCTTCTATATTACTAGGATTTACAACTTTTATCACAAGGTCATGTTCAAATTTTTCCTGTACTACTAGTGTATGCTTCACTAACTCTTTAATAGTTTTATGGCAAACGATATTCATATCAAGAAATAAATAAAGATTAGAACCAAAAGGTTCTGGGAACTGCCCAAGTTCGCGTTTAATCGCTCTATATACAGACTTTAAAACAGAAGGTTCACCTACTAAAAGAAGTAAGTCATTTGGTTGTATCATCTTTCTTCGTGAAGGTAAGATAAGTTTACGATTTCTATAAATCGCTACTATTCTCCAATTTTTCTGCTCAATTACCCCAATATGTCTATACACAAAAGAACTTCCGAAAGGAACAAGAACTTCCATAATCTCACCCTCACCTGTTCCTACATTCTGAGCAATAACAGGCATATTTGGTAGATAATCTAAAAATCGCGAGGCAAGAAGCTCATTTGCATTTATTAAAACAACATTTGGATCTTCATTTGTAAGTTGCCATTTATCTAAAATAATAACACGAAGTTGTTTTTTAATAACTCTAATGTTTTTAAGAGTATTTTCAACATCGACAAGACTATCCATCGCCACAAATACTTGAACAAATTCCATTTTTAAAAGGTTTGCAAGCTTATACATACTTGTTGGATCAAACTCATAAAACTTAAAACGAGCAGGATTTATCTCTTCATATAGTTTTTCTTTTGTTTGCACAATATAATAAATGTTGTCACTACTATAAGTTTCCAAAATACGTTTTACAACATGTTCCCCAGTAGTGCCATCACTAATGATTAAGATTTTTTTCATACAGACCTATCGTTGTGTTGCATTTTCAAGTTTAACCCACATCTCTTTTTTTGATCGTCGCCATACTTGATCAACAAAATAACCTGTAATTTTCACCATACTTGTTGTTTTGGTATCTGAAGTAAATGATGTAGCATTTTCCCATCTATCTATAATCGTTCCATCTAAATCACTATAAATATCACTCTCTTTATTCAGTCTAAAAGGTCTCGCTTCAAAAACGAATAACTTTTTATCTTGAGAAAGTAAAGTAGTATTTTTGAAGTCATCTTTCATTTCTAAAACAGGAACATTATTTTCACTATTTGAGAGTTGTCTAATTTTCTTTTTTTGTTTGTCAATTTCTCTTTTAAGTTTAGCTATAACATTTGTATATTTTTTCTCTTTATTCGCAAAACTATCAGCTTCATTAACTTCTTGAAGTAAGATACTGTTTCTATCTTTTTCATCTTGAAGTTTGACTTGTAGTGCCTGAACTTTTTCTTCGCAAACTTCATAATCAGATCTAAGTTGTGTAATATCTTGAACAATTAAATCAAGTCTTTGCATCTCATCTGCATGAGATAACCCCAATGTAAGAAAGAGTGCTAGTAAAAATTTCATATTATGCCTTTTTTATTAATTTTACACCCATCTCAACATGGTGTGTATATGGAAACTGATCAAATAATGCCATATCTACCACCTCATGTGTTCGCGTTAAAATCTCTAAATCACGAAGAAGTGTATCGGGGTTACATGATATGTAAAGAATATGCTCATACCTTGCAGTAAATAAACACGATTCTTCATCCATTCCAGCTCGTGGAGGGTCAACAAAAATTGTGTTTATATTATAGCCATTTATATCTATATGTTTCATTCGTCTATATTCACGCACTCCATCCAGTGCACCTACAAACTCTTCAACACTCATACGAACAAACTCTATGTTCTCTACACTATTTAAAAGCATATTTGCTTTTGCAGCATTTATAGATGATTTTGAGATTTCAGTTGCAAGTACTTTGTTAAACTTTTTAGAAAAAGGAATGGTAAAGTTTCCTGCCCCACAATAAAGCTCAAGTAAATCATGTTCAGCTTCATTAAGATGGCTTGTTCCCCAGCTAACCATTTGCTCATTTACACGAGGATTTGGTTGAGTAAAACTATTTTCTATATAGTTAAAAATATATTTTTCATTGTTGATGTTGAGAGTTTCAGTGATATAATCTTGTCCTATTATCACTTTTTGCTTTCTCGAACGACCAATAATATAGATGTTTAAGGCAGTCGCTATCTCTTTAGCAACACTTTGCCACTCTTCATCAAGTCTTCTATGGTAAAGCAAAGAAACGACTATCTCTCCACTACTAGAACTTAAAAAATCAGCCCCAAAAAGTTTAAATCCTATCTCTTTTTCTGCAATTTTCTGCAAAAGTTTCGGCATTAAGTCTGCTATAAAAGTATTTACTTGTGGACACTCTTTTACAAATACTACTCCATTTTTATCTACACTATTCATTGCATAGTGAAGATCATCTCCATCATGCCAAATCTTAAACTCGCTTCTAGAGCGATAGTGTGCATTAGGAGATGCAAAGACAGCTATATCACCGCTAAAATACTCTTTAAATTTTATTTGATTTACACTTACTTTATCAGCTAGTTGTGCTTCATATCCATGTTCATACACACGACAAGCGCCACACTCTCCAAAATGTTGACAATCCACTACTACACTCCTATTTTATAGAGGCAATCAAGTTGCCTATAAGTAAATTCCATCCATCTATAAGTACAAAAACAAGTATCTTAAAGGGAAGGGAAATCATAACTGGCGGCAGCATCATCATACCCATAGACATAAGTATAGATGCTACAACCATATCTATAACCAAAAATGGTAAAAAGACTAAAAATCCTATCTCAAAAGCTGTCTTTATCTCACTTATAACAAAGGCAGGAATGACAATAGACAAAGGAACTTCTGCAATAGTTTGAGGATTTTCCATTTTTCGTATACGAAAAAAAAGTGCTAAATCTTTCTCCCGAGTATTTCTAATCATAAAATTTTTAAAAGGCATTACTGTTTTTGTAAAAGCTTCTTCATAGCCAATTTTTTCTTCTATATAAGGTTTTATACCGCTTTCATATGCTTTTGTACCCACTGGTTCCATTACAAAAAATGTCAAAATCATTGCAAGCATAATTAAAAGTTGTGTTGGAGGGACTTGTTGTGTTCCAAGAGCTTGGCGTAAAAAACCAAAGACAATGACAAAACGAGTAAAAGTTGTCATAACTAGAACCATTGATGGTGCTAAAAAGAGTAGTGTTAAAACAACTAAAACATTAAGCGAAGAGACTAACTGTTGTGGTGTATCTGGCGCAGCAAGGTTAAAGTTCATTGTAGGAATAGTAACAGGCTCAACTGCACCTAAAAATGATGCTAACGAAAGAGAAAGGATAAAAATTCTTAACATTATTTTACAGCTGGCCTATCTAAAATATTGCTCTTTATACTCTCTTTATCTTTATCTTTTTGTGCCATAAAGTGTAACTCCACTCGTCTATTTTTTTCACGTCCACTTGGGGTTGCATTTGTTGCAAGGGGTCTATACTGTGCAAAACCAGCAGCACTGATTCGCTTTGCTTCAACACCATCGAGAAGTAACTCTTGAAGTACTGAGATAGCACGAGCAGATGAAAGTTCCCAGTTATCTTTATAAACACTTTTCCCACCTGGTCCTTGGTCATCAGTATGCCCTTGAACACTCACATCTATAGTTTTTGGTAGTTCTTCAATAATCAAAGCAATGCGTTTTAAAAACAATAAAGCATCTTGATTTTCGATACTTGCACTGCCTGATTTAAACAGAAGTGCTGCTGGAAGTTTGATAACAAAACCATCTTCAGCATCATCAAGTGATACAGCAGGACCTTTACCTTTTTGCATCATCTCATTTGCTTCACTTACGGCTTGTTGTACACGGTTTACTGCTTCACTTGTTTCATCCTGAGATTCGATTGGAGTAGATTCTTGGATACGCTTTTTGGATATCTCTGTTTTTGTTCCGCCCTCTAAAACACTCATAGCTCCAGAGAGTGATCCGATAGCTTCTGAAACTTTTTTTGCATCCATACTTGACATAGAAAGAAGTAAAACAAAAAAACACAAAAGTAGAGACATAAGGTCACCAAAGGCAGCAAGCCATGCAGGAAGACACTCTTCACACTCAGGACATTTCTTTTTTGCCATATTATACTCTTCTAGTCAAACTGACTAACTCTATCTGCTGGAGCAAGGTAGCTTAAAAGTTTTGCTTCTAGTATACGTGGTGCATCCCCTGATTGGATAGACATAATCCCTGCGATAATCATCTCACGCACTAATGTCTCTTCATCGTTACGGATAGATAAAATATTGTAAATCGGTGTTCCAAAAACATTTCCGATAATCGCACCATACATAGTAGTAAGTAAGGCAACCGCCATTGAAGGACCAATCGCCGATGGATCAGCCATGTTAAGAAGCATTGCAACCAAACCGATAAGTGTACCAACCATACCCATAGCCCCAGCGAGACCAGCCCACTGATTAAATATAGAACCATGTATTTTATGTCTAGTACTTGTTTGTTCCATCTCTATCTCTAAGAGTTCACGAATCATATCTGGATCATTACCATCTATCGCCATAGATAAACCTGTTTTTAAAAACTCATTCTCTTCGCTGTTAACATCTCCCTCTAACGCGAGGATGCCATCTTTTCTTGCTTTTGTTGCAAACTCTACCAGTTTTTTGATAAGCTCACCAACATCTTCCTCACCAGGTTTAATAGCTTTCATAAAGATTTTTGTAAATGCTTTCATCTGTGCGGGTTTAAATGAAATCATCAGGGCCCCAATACTTCCCCCAATAACAATCATAGCTGATGGAACATCAATATATGCACCGATACCAACACCCATAACCATAGAGACTAAGAAGAGACCTAAAATTAAAACAATACCAATGACCGTACCTAAATCCATCCAAAAACCTTGCTATTTTTATATAAGCATTATAGTACCACAAATATTATTATTTTACTAATAATTCCCCTCACTTAATAATAAAAATGATAAAATGTTGTTCAATTAAATAAAAAGAGAAATTATGAATAAAAAAGATATAAGTATTGTTATTTTAGCGGCTGGTAAAGGTAGCCGCATGAAGTCTTCAAAGGCAAAAGTTTTACACAGTATTAGCGGTAAACCAATGCTTTATCATATCATCAAAGCATCACGCGAAATATCAAATGATATTTCTGTAGTAATTGCCCACCAAAAAGAAGCAGTTCAAGAGCAAATGCAAGCTTATTTTGATGATATACATTTTGTAGTACAAGATGCACAAAATTTTCCAGGAACTGGTGGAGCTATGAAGAACATAGATCCAAAAAATAAAAAAGTTCTTGTTTTAAATGGAGATATGCCCCTTATTACATCCTCTGCATTGCAAGGTTTTATAGATACTGATGCTGATGTCATCATGAGTATTTTTGATCTGGAAAATCCTAGTAGTTATGGTCGTGTAATTATAGAAGATGAAAAAGTACAGTACATTGTAGAACAAAAAGATGCAAATGAAACAGAACTAAAAACGACAACTGTCAATGCAGGAATCTATGCTTTTTCACAAGAAGTTATCCAAAAGTACATCCCACTTTTAAGTAATGATAATGCTCAAGAAGAGTACTACCTTACAGATGTTATCGCTATGGCTAAAGCAGATGGACTTAACATCGCTCCTCTTCTTGTAGATGAAGAACACTTTAAAGGTGTAAATTCTAAAAAAGATTTGAATGACTCAGAAGAGATTATGCAAGATAGAATTAAAACAAGATGGATGGAGAAAGGTGTTATTATGCAACTTGCTTCTACTATTTACATAGAAGAAAGTGTCGAATTAGAGGGTGAATGTATTTTAGAAAATGGCTGTCGTTTAACAGGCGAGACACTGATAGTAAATTCTCACATAAAAGCAGGAAGTGTTATTGAAGATAGCATCGTGAAAAACTCCGATGTAGGACCACTTGCTCACCTTCGCCCTGCTTCACACATAGAAGATACACATATAGGAAACTTTGTGGAAGTCAAAAAATCTTCTCTGAAAGGTGTTAAAGCTGGTCACTTAAGTTATATCGGTGATGCACAGATTGATGAGGGCACAAACATTGGTGCAGGAACGATTACTTGTAACTATGATGGGATTAAAAAGTATAAAACTATCATAGGTAAAAATGTTTTTATAGGAAGTGATAGCCAACTTGTAGCTCCTGTAACGATAGAAGATAATGTTATGATAGCTGCTGGAACAACTGTTACAAGTGGGAAAATTCCAAGTGGAAGCCTTGCAATCAGCAGAACGAAACTAAAGTTTATTAACAACTTTTATCATAAATTTTTCGCTAACTAATGTCTCTAAATCTTGACCTTACACTCAAACCTGATTTTGTATCTAAAATACAATCAGGTTACCCTCTTCTCTTAAAAGAGTTTGTAAAAGATTGGGAAAAAGTAAAAGAAGAAGGCTCACTTTTAAATCTTTATGACAATAAAAATAGATTTATTGCTCAAGCTTATCATGGATTACAAAATAAAGGTCATGGTTGGATTATCTCAAAAGAGAAACAGACAGAACTCACAAGTGACTTTTTTGTAAAAAAACTTCAAACAGCCTTTACATATCGTCAAGATTTTTTTCAAGATTCTGAGACAACTGCTTTTCGAGTTTTTAATGGTGAAGGAGATAATCTTGGTGGACTTACCATTGATTATTTTGATGGTTATTATCTATTTACTTGGTACTCTTTAGGTATTTATGAGCACAAAGAAAACATCTTAGATGCTTTTAAAAAAGTAACTTCATACAAAGGTGTCTATCAGAAAAAACGTTTTGATGCTAAGGGGAAATATCTTGATGAAAAAGATGACTTTTTATTCGGTGAGAAAGCTTCTGCACCACTTATCGTAAAAGAAAACTCCGTAAATTTTGCTATTTATCTTGATGATGGAGCTATGGTTGGTGTTTTTCTTGACCAACGCGAGGTAAGAAAGACTTTACGAGACAAATATACCAAAAATAAAATTTTGCTCAACACTTTTTCCTATACAGGTGCTTTTTCTGTTTTCGCAGCACTTGGTGGTGCAAAAAGCACAACAAGTGTTGACCTTGCCAAACGGAGTTTAGCAAAAACAACAGAACAATTTAGTGTAAACAATATCGACTTAGATAAGCAAAACATAGTAGTTGAAGATGTTTTTAACTACTTTAAGTATGCTGTTCGTAAAAAAATGCTTTTTGATGTTGTTGTTGTGGACCCACCAAGTTTTGCTAGAAGTAAAAAGCATACTTTTAGCGCAAAGAAAGATTATACAAAACTTTTAAAAGAGATTATACAGATTACAAATGTTGGAGGAGTCATAGTTGCTTCTACAAACTCGGCACACTTTAGTATGATGCAGTTTCATGACTTTATTTCTAAAGCCTTTAAAGAATCTAAAAAAAAGTATAAAGTATTGGAAAGTTTTTCTTTGCCCAAAGATTTTAAAATCTCTGAACATTTTACAGAAGGAAACTACCTCAAAGTAGTTTTTATAAGGAGAGTTTCTTAAGGGTACATAACTCTTTCAAGTGCTCTTTCATAACTTTTTAGATCAAGTTCATACTCTTCTATCGTGTCTTTTGCAGTTGCAATGGACTCATCCGTAATCTCACCATTAGGGTTTACAGTTTCTCGAATAACTTTTAGCTCAGCGGCCATCTCTTTTTCTTCTTCATAAGTTCCATCCGGATCATCGCTATAACGGATTATATGAATAACATTAGGGTCTAAGTTCCAGTTATGGAAAAGTGTCGCTGTAACATCTGTAGTTTGTGCACCACATGCTGTTTTTTCAGCTTGAGTAATATCTTCTCCAGCAAGAAGTGCTTTTTGAATAATATCTTCTTTGCCATCTTCTTTTAATGTTTTAGAAATTACAACCCGACCTAAATCAACTAAAAATGCAGCAGGTCCCATAACAGACAATCGTTTTGGTTGACGACGAATAAGCCAGTTAATTGTTAATGCCAATTGTTTATCACATGCAAGTGAAAAATTTTCTTTTGTCATATTGTAAGGAGATAAATCTATCTCAAAGTTTGCATCTACAGCACTTTGAAGTACAAAAGTACGGACAGAGTCTTTTCCAAGTAATGAGATAGCACGCTTCACATCACCAATAGTACTTTTCACACCATACATAGGAGAGTTAGCAATACGTAAAATACTTGCTGTCAACAAAGGGTCTTTTTTGATAACCTTTTCCATATCTTCAAATGTAGAATCTGGATTTTGATATACCTTTTCAACTTCTTGAACTGATTCTGGTAAAGGAGGGATAGAGTTTATATTTTCCAACAGTGCTTTTGTCATCATGTGTTACAGCCTTTTTATAGTTTCAAAACTAAAAATATCTTGAGAAATCAACTTTACTTGTCAGTTTCACAAAATATTTATGACATCATTGTAGTGCAAAATAGTATACGTTTTCTTAATAACTCGTCAAAAAGAAGAGAAGTTGACTGTATGTATAATTTTGTAACAATTTTTTTATCAGTTTTTAAACATTATCTTATTATTTATAATTTTCATCTTCATATGTTATAATCACAATTACATAAGGAAAATAATGATAACAAAAATTGTAAAATTTAGCTCTGTTGGAGCACTAGGCTCTATAACAAATATAGCTATCTTTTCGTCACTTACATTTTTATCTATTCATTATAACATTGCATCATTTTTAGCTTTTTTAGTTGCTGTTACACAGAACTATACTCTTAATAAAAAGTGGACTTTTAAAGAGCACAACACAAAGACTCGTAAAAAATTTATTAAATATTTTATTTTAAATTTTTCTAGTTTTTTGGTTAATCTACTTGTTTTAAACATTGTAGTACTCAACTTTGGAGATGAAAACCTTACAAAAATCACTGCTCAAATTTTGGGTATTGGTGTCGCGATGGGAATTAACTTTTTAGGAAGTTACCTTGTCATATTTGCAAAATCTAAGGATGATGAAGATGAATAAAGCAGTCGTAATAATTCCAACATATAATGAGATAGAAAATATCGAAATTATTTTAGAAAAAACATTCTCTTTAAATTTGGGAGTTGATATTTTAGTCATGGATGATAATTCTCCTGATAGAACCTTTGCTAAAGTGCAAGAAATCATAGATGCAGATACTTATAATGGACAGTTAAGTCTAGTAGTGCGTCAGCAAAAAGAGGGTTTAGGAAAAGCTTATATCGCTGGCTTTAAACAGGTACTCACTAATTCTTACAAATACATCATAGAAATGGATGCCGACTTATCTCACGATCCAAAATACCTTGCTTCATTTTTAGAGCATATTAAAGAAAATGACCTTGTGATAGGAAGTCGTTATGTAGAAGGTGGAGGTGTTGTAAACTGGTCATTTTTTAGAAAACTCATTAGTGCTGGTGGTAGTTTTTATTCTCGTACACTTTTAGGTATAGACATTCAAGATGTGACAGGTGGTTTTAAATGCTTTCGTCGTGAAGTTTTAGAGAGCATTGACTTAGATAACCTCATTACAACCGGTTATGCTTTTCAGATTGAGATGAACTATCGCGCTTCTATTATGGGGTATCGAGTTAAAGAAGTACCTATTATCTTTGAAGATAGAGTTGCAGGAAAATCAAAAATGTCTAAAAAGATTTTCATTGAAGCACTCTTAAAAGTAGTTGTTTTACGCTTTCATAAAAAAGATATTTTAGCGAGTTTTCATGCAAAATAGAGAGAAACTTGTCCTTCTTTTTTACACCATTTTCAATATAATAAGCAATAAATTTGTTCCCTTTTACTCAGATGAAGCTTACTATTGGGTATGGTCTAAAAAACTGGCACTTTCATACTTCGACCATCCACCGATGGTTGCATATATCATCAAACTAACTACTCTTTTTAGTGATGATGTTCTTTTTGTTAGGCTTGGTTCTGCCCTGCTCGTTTCAGGAACACTCTATACACTCTACAAACTTGCAAAACTCGCGTTTGATGAAAAAACAGCAGTGTACAGTTTTTATATTTTTATTAGTAGTATCATAACTATTGCAGCATCCACACTCATAACGCCAGATATTCCGCTTATGTTTTTCACCTCTGTTTTTTTATATTTTGCTTACAAATACACACAAACTTTAAGTCTAAAAGATGCTCTTTTTTTAGGTATAAGTGCTGGTGCAATGATGCTTTCAAAGTATCCTGCTGTATTGATTATATTTACAGTTCTTGTATATGCTGTACTTTATAAACGCGAAGTTTTTAAGGATAAATCTTTATATATCGCATCTTTTGTTGCTCTTTTAGTCTTTTCTCCTGTTTTATACTGGAACTATGCAAATGATTTTATCTCTTTTACATTTCAAATTAACCATGGTATTGCAGAAGAAAAAGTTTTTAAACCTGATGAACTCATGAACTTTTTAGGTGCACAGTTTGTACTTTTTCACCCCTTTTACCTTTTACCACTTCTTTATTTCATCATAAGAGACAAAGAACGCTTTGAGCAGAAAAAAGTCTACTTTTTACTCTCATTTTTATTTCCTATCATCTTTTTTAGCTACTTTTCTGCTTTTAAATATGCAAATGCTCAGTGGGCAGCTCTAGCATACCTTAGTGCCACTATACTACTCGGTTACTACTTTGCAAAATTTGAGATGAAAAAGCTACTTACTTCTGCAATGATACTTAGTGGTGTCATAGTTATTTTACTCAAAACTCCACTTGGCATAGATAATCTAAAACCTATAGAACAACTCTTTTCAAGACTTGGAAAAATCCAACATTTTGACAAAGAAATCCAGTCTCTACACTTAGATTTAAAAAGCTATAAACATATACTAATTGATGATTACCACGGTTCTGAAGTGGCTTACTATCTCAAAAAAACAGATAATCTTTTAGTCCTTACAGATGCTAGATTTTCAAACTTTAACATTTGGCGAGAACAAGAAAACAATATTACTAAAGAGTCTCCGCTTAAAAAAATTCCACATCTTGGAAAATGCTTATATATAGGAACAAATACCAGTCATATAGAAGAGTTAAAAAAACTTTTTGACACAAGTAAACAACTTGGATATTTTGAAAAAAAAGTTTCATTTAGAACACTCAAATATCATATAGTTGAGTTTAAAAATTAAGTAAAACCCACTCTAAGTATTTTTTGCTAAAATACAAGTAAAATTATTAAAAAAGATTAGCTATGATTATTCCAATAAATTTACTACAAAATAAAAAAATTCTTCTCGGTGTTACAGGTTCTATCGCTTCTTATAAAGCACTTGAACTTGTACGACTTTATACAAAAGCAGGAGCTGAAGTTCGCGTTGTTATGAGTGATGCGGCTAAAAAGTTTGTGACACCACTAACATTTGAAACACTCACTTCCAATCAAGTTTTAGATGATACGAATGAGTCTTGGGTAAATAATCATAACCATATAAAGATAGGAGAATGGGCAGATGTTTTTGTCATTGCACCTGCAACTGCAAACACTATGGCAAAACTCGCTAACGCGATAGCAGATAATATTTTACTTCAAACTGCTCTTGCATATCCTGCGGTGAAACTTCTCGCACCATCAGCAAACACAAATATGCTAGAACACCCTATAACTCAAGCAAACTTAAAGATGCTTGCTATCGCTAACTATACAGTTATAGACACCCAAACTAAAGAACTAGCCTGTAAAACGACAGGTGACGGTGCGATGGCTGAACCTATGGATATTTTCTGGGCAACAGCAAAAGAGCTTTTAAAAACAGAATTTTGGACAGATAGGATGGTTATGGTTTCAGGTGGCGGTACTATAGAAAAGATAGACGATGTGCGTTATATCTCTAACTTTTCAAGTGGCAAAATGGCATCCGCAATGGCTCTTGCACTTTACTGCAAAGGGGCTGATGTAAATCTCATAGCAACAAAACAAGATACAAACCTACCTCGAGATATGCACAAGATAGAAGTACAAGACTCAGAGGAAATGTTAGACTTTTTAACAGACTCCATCCGCATCGCTAAAAAAGGGAAAATCTCTAAGCCGACACTCGTAAGAGATGAACACATCCATCTTATACAAAAGAAACCATATCTTTTTATGGCAGCAGCTGTAAGTGATTATGTTCCAGCCTTTGTTCAAAATGGGAAACTAAAAAAAGAGATGCTTGGAGAAGAGTGGACATTAACTTTAAAGAAAAATGTCGATATATTAGATACTTTAGATAAAACAGGTATATGCACTATCGGTTTTAAAGCAGAAATGGACGAGACTAACGCGAAAAACAATGCGCAAAATATGCTTCACAAGAAAAACCTTGATGGGGTCTGTTTAAATATTTTAAAAGACTCTTCTAGTTTTGGAACAGATACAAATGCCATAGAGTTTATTACAAATGCAGGTAGTACTCTGCTCGATACTCAAGAAAAATTAAGTCTCGCATTTAAAATCTTAGAAAATGCACAAAATATAGAGGGGTAGTTTATGAACGAAGCCAAACATATAGCGATTATCATGGATGGAAATGGTAGATGGGCAGAACTTCAAGGTAAACAGCGGATTCGTGGACATGAACAAGGTGCAAAAGTTGTAAAAGAAATCACCACATACTGTGTAAATAGTACAAATATAGAACGACTTACTCTTTATGCTTTTTCAACCGAAAACTGGAAAAGACCAAAACTAGAAGTTGAGTTTCTGATGCGACTTTTAGACTCTTATCTTAAAAAAGAGTTACCAACATACCTTGAATTTAACACTCGTTTTAAAGCCATTGGTGATGTCAGTGGTTTCTCCAATAAATTACAAAAAACCATCAAAATGATAGAAGAAAAGACAGCTCACTGTGATGGACTTGTCCAATCCCTTGCCCTCAACTATGGTTCTCAAGATGAGATAGTTCGTGCGGTCAAAAGCTTAAATGAGAAAGATGAAGAGATCACAGCAGAGAGTATTTCTTCTGCACTTGATTGCACACAAGATGTTGACCTCCTTATCCGTACAGGAGGGGATTACAGACTTTCAAACTTCCTACTATGGCAAGCAGCCTATGCAGAACTTTTTTTCATAGATACTCTTTGGCCTGATTTTTCTTCTCAACATCTTATAGATATTGTCAAAGATTTTGAAGGTGTTGAACGCCGTTTTGGAGGACTCAAATAGTGGAACTCGCGTTAGCAGGCATATTTGGTCTTCTTTTTGGCTCTTTTTTAAATGTTGTGATTTTGAGAATACCTAAAGAAGAGAGTGTAGTTTTTGACGGTTCTTACTGTTATTCTTGTCAAAAAAAACTCAAACCTTGGCATAATATTCCTCTGTTTTCATGGATTTTTTTACGAGGAAAATGTGCTTTTTGTAGCTCCAAAATTTCTATTCAATATCCATTAATAGAGCTGACTGCTAGTCTTATATTTATACTTATTGCAAATAAGTTTGGACTTTCTCTTCCTGCTTTTTTTATTGCTCTGAGCTTTTTAATGCTTTTAGCACTTTCTATGATAGATTTGAAGTATAAAATGATTCCAGATTCTCTCAACCTTTTAGCTATTATTTTTGCTATTGCTGGGGCTTGGAGTGTCCAAGGAGTCTTACACAACTTTCAAAATGCTCTTTTATTTGCAGGAGGTTTTACTCTTCTTCGTTTTACACTTTCTTACTATCTCACATCATCAGTATATAAAGCAGGTTTAAAAACAAAAACATCTTGGAATAAACATTTTGACAGAACTCCTTTTATCGAAGCGATGGGAGAAGGAGACATCATGGTAGCGGCTACTATGGGGGCACTTTTAGGTATAAAACTTACACTAGTAGCTATCTTTTTATCAGCACTCTTAGCACTCCCTATTATGCTTTTACTTTTAAATGCTTCAAAAGAAGAAAAGAGAGTTCCTTTTGTTCCTTTTTTAGCAATGGCTACACTCATAGTATATATATTTGATTCGCCTATTATGACCTATATTGAGGTAAATTATTAATTATGGATAGACTTCACAAATACCTTGTATCACACCTATCATCCCTATTTTTTGCGATATTTATGCCTCTTTTTTCTATAGCTTCTGTTATATTTTTGATTAAACTTGCTACCTTCACTGCGATTATTCAACTAAATATCTTAGAAATGGGAAAACTTTATCTTTTTGTTTTACCTGAGATACTCTTTTATACTCTACCTATTACCTTTTTCATAGCTGCTACCTTAGCTATATTTCGCCTCTCAAACGACAATGAAATTATAGTCTTGTTCGCGTTAGGAATCAAACCTATCTTTATCATCCGTGCTTTTTTTAAACAAGCACTTGTTTTAAGTATCATCCTTTTATTTAATTATCTTATTATATTCCCTCATATTAAAGTAATCGCTGGAAACTTTATATCTTATAAAAAAAGTGAAGCTAAGTTCAATATCTCTGCTTCAGAGTTTGGACATAGTTTTGGAGAATGGCTTTTATACCTAGGAAAAGATAATGGAGATGGTAGTTACTCAAATGTATTTTTATTTAACAAAAACAAAAAAGAAGAGATTTTAATCTCCGCAAAAAAAGCTCGTCTTGTAAATGATTCTGGAATATTACGATTAAAACTCAATGATGGTCAAGGGTATAGTTATTCTAAAGAAAAATTTACACAAATAGATTTTAAAACTATGCTTATAAATGACACAATGAAAACTACTCTTACACCGTATAGAAAACCTCTTGATTATTGGCGTTCAGATGAACGTGCAGAGGCAAAGCGGCATATGCTTATAACAGATACACTTTTAAGTATTTTTCCACTTATTAGTCTTTTTTTAGTAGCAGCTATTGGGGTTGTTCATGCTCGTCATCAAAAATCTCGAATTTATTTATATCTATTTCTAAGTATTATTCTCTTTTATAGTGCCACATTAACCCTACAAGATATTTTATATTTTTACACTATACCTGTAGTAGCACTTACTTGGCTACTTGTTACATATCTTATCTATAGAAAAGCCATTGTTGCAAGATTTTAAATGAAAGTAGCATTAACCCTCTCGTATGATGGCACACCTTACTTTGGTTCCCAAATTCAAAAAGAGACACCCCATACTATTATGGGTGTATTAGAAAAAATTTTAAAAGAACTTGGTATTCATACAGATATTATTGCCAGTGGTCGTACAGACAGAGGTGTTCATGCTACAGGACAAGTAGTTACTATAAATCTTCCTTATTTTTGGAATGATACTCTTAAACTACAACGAGTACTCAATCAAATGCTTCCAAAAAGTATACATATCAAAAATATTAAAGAAGTTGTTCAAGAATTTCATGCAAGATATAGTGCAAAAAAACGTTCCTATCGTTACATCATAAAGCTTGGAAAATCTAACCCTTTTGAAGACCAGTATGTTACTTTTATGGATAGTCTCGCGTTGGAACAGTTACAGAAAAATATACACCTATTTATAGGAGAACATGATTTTAAAAACTTTATGAAAACAGGGAGTGAGAGTAAATCTACAATACGAACTGTTTATAAATCATTTTTTTATAAGTATAAAGGATATATAATTTTGAACTTTCAAGCAAATGGTTTTCTGCGTTCGCAAATCAGGATGATGGTAGCAAGTCTACTCCATTTAGATACTAAGCAAATCATAGAGAAGTTAGAAGATATACATAAGCATCAAGTAAAACCTGCACCTGCTAATGGTCTCTACCTTTCAAGAATCAACTACTAAGGAGTAAAATATGTTTGAAAATGTACAAATGCCAGAAGGAATCAATAGTGATACGCTAGAGCATTTAATGGATCCAAAAAATTATGGAAAATTAGAAAATCCAAGTGGTGTTGGTGTTGCTCTTGATGAAAAAACAAAAGAGTATGTTATCTTTTATACTTTACTTGAAGACAAGATTATAAAAGGTGCGAAGTATGCAACTAATGGCTGTCAAGACACAGTTGTTATAGGCTCTATGTTTAGTGAGATGATAATCTCAAATGATATAGAGTATGCAAATGGAGCAATCAATAAAATGCATGAAAAGTTAGGACAACTCTCTCCCCAACAACAAATCTGTGCAGACATAGTTTTTAGTGCTTTTATAGCTTCTTTAAAAAACTATGAGAACAAACAAAATGGTGAAAATGAAGAGTTACATCTTTTAAAAATGAAAGATAGTTGTGAAGCTACAAATATGGATAATGGAGTAGAAAATGGATAAAACATACCAAAAAAAACATCAACTATGGTTACATATAACTTTCGCATCTTTTGCGATTAATGATGAAGAAGTAAAATCTCGCCTGTACGATTTTGCACAAATTGCTTTTAGACATATGAAATGGCTAGGAAGTGATATATTAACAGCACAAAATAACTATAATTACGACAGAAATATGCAGCTTTATAAACGAGAAAATGTTTTTGAAGTTATAGAGGACCTACAACAACAAGTACAAACTATGCAAGATGCTTATCCCGATACTATTTTAGGAGAACGTCTTAAAACAGATGATACCTACCTTTTAGAGTATCTCTCACAAATTTTATCAAATCCTATAAATAACCAAGAAGTTACAGCCTTCAATATGAAAAGAATATGGCTCGATAAAAACCTTGAACAAGAACAGATAGATGCCCTTACTCTCTTTTTGTTTGAAGAATCATACAAAGAGTACGAACTTATCCTTGTGTATGCTTACATGCAAGCAAGAACTTCAGATGCTTTGCATTTTAATGTTTTTGAAGACCTTATTGCTGAATCACACTTTCACCTTAAATCATTTGGAAATATGATGGCAAAACTAGGTATCTTAGCCTTACCAAGAGAACTCCATGAAATGACATATATAGTCAAAGATTTAAATCAATTTGTCATCGATGGCATAGCAGAAGAAGAAGCTGCAAAAGTGATGTGTAAAGAACTTAGTGATGCTATCAAAGATGAAGATTTATCAAACTTTTTCGATTTTGTTAATTACCAAGAGAGTTATCATATAGAACTTATGAAAAAACTTTTATTAACTTCATCTTTTTTATAAAGTAAATAACACCAACACCGATAGCTATTCCAATGCTATCGGCAACTACATCTAAAAGTGAAAAGTATCTTCCATCTATAAAACTTTGAACTATCTCTATTTGTAAGCCATATCCTAAAAGTAAACCTATTTTTACTATCACACTTAAATGTGTATAAGCCAAACTAAGTAAAATATAAAGAACAAAAAAAGCACTAAAATGGTTAAGCTTATCCCAAATATTTTCCATAACTTCTATGTGTATAGTAGTTGTTGCGAGAAACTCTATAACTAAAAATGTTATGAAAAGATATGCTTTGAAACTATTGGTATGAAAAATTAATTTAAACATTGATGACCTCATTTATCTTTGATGTTACTACTTCACTCCAGAGTAACTCTTGATGACTTAAACCATCAAACTCTTTATAATAAGCTAAGTTTTTGACTTTATCTTGTAAATTACGAGCATTTTTTATATAAGTTACTTCATCATCCTTACTAACAAATAGATAACTCGGTGCTCTTACTTCTTGCACATAATCCACTGTACGAAACTTATATCGAAATACTTTTGATAAATCTATATCAGGAAAAAAACTTTTTTCTACAAACTTTGATTTTGCTAAAGAAGCTATGGAATCAAAAGCACCAATTAAAAAAAGAGCTTTTACTTCGTGTTGAGAGGCTACATATGCTGCGATATTTGAGCCTAAGGAAAAACCTAAAATATAAAATGAACCATAATTTTTTTCTACTAAAGATGCTATTTTAAGTCCATCAGATAAAAGTTCTCTCTCCTCTGCTCGTCCTTCACTTTTCCCATAAGAACGGTAATTAAAAGAGATAATACGACTTTTGGTATATGTTTTTGAGAGTTTATTTATGAGTCCTACAGCATCATGACTACGACCTAAAAAAACGAGTATAGTATGTCTTGCATTTTGAGGTTCATAAAGGACACCTTCGAGTTCTTTATCATCGTCGGTTTGCATACCTAAAAGTTGGCATTTGGTACATAAAGGAGTTTCTCTATGAAGTGTTGGAGAGAAAACCATAAAGTACTGCCACTGATAAAAAAAGAAAGCAAGCACCAATAAAGTGAAAAGTATAAAAGCTATATAAATCATAGCTGGAATTATAGTATAATTCCACTCAATAATTATAGGATTTTTAATGCAAGTATTTGGTAAGTATATAACAAACTTTGATATGGACTATTTGGTAGAACATTATATCTACATTAATGAAAGTGAAGATGAAAAAATCACTGTAGAAGATGTAAACAATATGCTTAAGAAGAAGCGTAAAACAGTTGCCGGTACTGTCTTTTTATTTAACCCTGAGACAAGTCCTATTGGCTTTAAAATGAGTAAATTTTTACAAGAAGATGGTTTTGATAAATACGATGAAATTGTCGCGTTAAATGAAGATCCAAAAGCATATATTTTAAACGCAGGATTAAAAGAGCATT
>Ga0256826_1000456_pt1 | contig 24697 bp, 26 predicted proteins | sample CV79metaG_FD_185975 | JGI IMG/M metagenome (GOLD analysis project Ga0256826, IMG submission 185975) | Hydrothermal vent microbial communities from East Pacific Rise, Pacific Ocean - CV79 | ecosystem: Environmental > Aquatic > Marine > Hydrothermal vents | place: Pacific Ocean: East Pacific Rise...
ATAATATCATCTTTAGAATAACCTAAAGCTCTTAATAAAATAGTAGCAGGAACTTTTCTTCTTTTATTAATTCTAATATAAAGAATATCTTTAGCATCATACTCAAAGTATAACCAAGAACCTCTATTTGGAATAATTTGTCCAGTATAGATAAGTTTATTTGCAACTGTTGATGCTTCTTCTTCTTTGAAAATTACACCTGGAGATCTGTGAAGTTGGTTTACAACTACTCTTTCAACACCATTTACTACAAAAGAAGTTCTTTCAGTCATTAGAGGAATTTCTCTAATAAAGATTGATTGTTCTTTTATATCTCTTACACCAGTCTTTTCACCAGTCTTTTCATCTAAATCCCATAATGTTAATCTAACATTAATTTTTAAAGGAATTGAATATGTAAGACCTCTTACCATTGCTTCATTTACATTATACTTTGGTTTACCAACTTCACTGTTGATATAATCTAAAGTAAATCTATTTTGATTGTCATGGATTGGAAAAATTGATTTGAAAACTTTTTCAATACCAGCTTCGCTTCTATCAGCTTCGCCTACTTTTAAAAAGTTTTTATAAGAATTTTGTTGTAATTGTAGTAAATTTGGGATGTCAATATTTTGTGGATTTTTAGCAAAATCTACTCTTAGTCTATTACCAGATTTTAATGAATTTAACATAGATACCTCATTGTTGTTATATTTTGAATTGCTTTTTCTTTTGTACCGTACCGCGGTGTACAGTAATTAAGCCAAAAAAAGCACTCTTTAGTATGTATTTATAATACACACTAAAGAATGCTATATACTTAAACTGACTAATGCTCCGTATAATACGGAGCATTTTTTCAGTTAAAAATTAAAATAAAATTATTTTAATTCTACAGATGCACCAGCAGCTTCTAAGTCAGCTTTTGCAGCTTCAGCGTCTTCTTTAGAAACACCTTCTTTAACAACTGCACCAGCTTCTTCAGCCATTGCTTTTGCTTCTTTTAATCCAAGACCAGTTAATGCTCTTACAGCTTTAATAACGTTGATTTTTTTATCACCAGCACTTAAAAGTACTACGTTAAATTCTGTTTGCTCTTCAGCAGCTTCAGCAGCTCCACCAGCAGCACCAGCTACAGCAACAGGTTGTGCAGAAACACCAAATTTTTCTTCAAATTCTTTTACTAACTCTGAAAGTTCTAATACACTTAAACCAGAGATAAATTCTAATACATCTTCTTTAGAGATTGCCATTTTAATATCCTTAAATATTTTTAAATTAATTTTAATTAATTTTTGTTTATTTACATAAAATATGTAAACCTAATTTGCTTTTTAATAATTTAAATTATTAAGCAGCTTCTTCTTTTTTCTTTCGTAAAGCATCAAGCCCGATAGTAAAGTTAGCAACAGGTGCCATCCAAGTAGCAGCAAGCATACCAAGAAGTTCTTCTCTACCAGGTAATTTAGCGAATGCGTTAATAGTAGCAAGATCTGCAACTTCACCTTCGATGATACCAGTTTTGATTATAAATGTATCTTTATTTGCAACAGCAAATTTATCTGCAATTTTACAAGCATCAATTTGATTTTCAGCCCAAATAAAGATATTTTCTTCATTTAATACTAACTCAGGAAGTTCTGCATTTTGAAGCGCAATACCAACTAATTTATTTTTAGCAACTCTTACTTTTACTTCAGCTTCATCAGCTGAGATTCTTAGTTGTTCTAAATTTTTATGTGATGAACCTTTGTAAGATGCAACAACAATAGCTCCTGAAGTTTTAAATTCTTCAGTAAGAAAGTTAACAATTTCATTTTTATTTTCTCTAGTCATAGTTTTTCCTCCTTTCAAAACACAAACTTATCACAGGAATTATGAAAATCTCTTTTCACCCATGGTCTTTAGTTTTAGGATAAAGCTATATAAATTATAGCTTTTAATTTTTGCTTAATTAAGCTTTTAAATCCATCACTTCTGATGTTTCAATTTTAACTGCTGGACTCATTGTTAATGATAATGTAGCACTTGTTACATATCTACCTTTAGCAGATGCAGGTTTTTGTCTATTTACAGCAATCATAATTGTATCAACATTTGCTCTTAACTCAGCTTCAGAAAATGATGCTTTACCAATTCCAGCATGAATAATACCTTTTTTATCAACTCTATAAGCAACTTTTCCACCTTTAGAATCAGTAACAGCTTTTGTTACATCCATAGTTACAGTTCCAACTTTTGGATTTGGCATTAAACCTTTTGGCCCAAGGATTCTACCAATTTTACCAACTAGTCCCATTGTATCTGGAGTAGCAATTAAAACATCAAAGTCAATATTTCCAGCTTGGATAGATTCAACTAAATCATCATTTCCAACAATATCAGCACCAGCTGCTTTTGCTTCATCCATTTTAGTTCCCTTAGCAAATACTGCAACTCTTACAGTTTTACCAGTTCCACTTGGAAGTACAACAGCACCTCTAATCATTTGATCAGCATGTCTTGGATCTACATTTAATCTTAATGCTAAATCAACTGTTTCGTCAAATTTTGCAGAAGCTAAACTTTTAACAGTAGATACTGCTTCATCAATAGAATATCTTTTTTCTAAATCAACTTTTTCTAATAAACTTTTAAATCTTTTACTCATAATTTTCCTTTTCGCAATTTTTTATTGCTACCACTTTTAAGCCGGTGGTCTTTGGCTAATATACATCAAAGTAGTTATTATTCTACTTCAATTCCCATACTTCTACAAGAACCTTCAACAATTTTTGCTGCTTGATCTACATTGTTTGTATTTAAATCTGCGATTTTCTTTTCAACAATTTCCATAATTTGTGCTTTTGTTAATTTTGCAACTTTATTTTTTAAAGGATTATCAGATCCCTTTTTAAGTCCAGCTGTTTTCATAATTAATTCACTCATTGGTGGTTGTTTAGTTACAAATGTAAAACTTTTATCAGAATAAACTGTAATTTCTACAGGTATTTTGTATCCAGCATTTTGTTTAGTCTTTTCGTTAAAAGCCTTACAAAATTCCATTATGTTAATACCTCTTTGACCTAATGCAGGTCCTACAGGAGGTGACGGGTTAGCAGCACCAGCTGGTATTTGTAATTTTAATATTCCAGTTACTTTTTTTGCCATGATTTTTCCTTTTAGTTGATTGACTTAAGATTGCTATTGCAATATATGCCATTATTATTCATTTACGAATGATAGGCATTAGGCAATACTACTAATATGTATAGAAGCTAGTATCTATTGCCTAATGCCTATGTTGTTTTTTATTCTACTCTTTCTACTTGAGTATAAGATATCTCTACAGGTGTATTTCTTCCAAAGATTAATACATTCAATTTAATCATACCTGAAGTAAGGTCAAACGATTCAACATTTCCATTAAAGTTGGCAAATGAACCTTCAGTAATTCTAAGAAGTTCACCTTCTTCAAATGAAACTTTTGGTTTAGGTGCTGATCTTTTTTCAACTTTATTAATAATTTGTTGAACATCTTTATCACTTAATGGTGATGGTTTTTTAGATTCACCAATAAATCTACCAACTTTAGGCATAGATTGTATTGCATGCCAAAGTGCAGTATCAAGGTCGATTCTAGCAAATACATATGCAGAATATAATGGTTTTTCAACTATTACTTTTTCACCTTTTTTAATTTCAATTAAGTCTTCTGTTGGAACTAGAACTTGTTCTATTTTACCATCAGCCATCTCTTCTTTTAAACTCTCAAGAGCTCTTTTGATTGTTAATTCACTTCCAGAGTGAGTTTGTATTGCGTACCAGTTATGTGCCAATTTATTGTCCTTAATTCATTATAGAAGATAAACTTACTGACATGATTGCATCAATAAGCGCTAAAAATAGTGATATAACTGTCACTACAACAAAAACTGATAAATATGCACTTTTAACTTGTTCTTTAATAGGGAAAATTACTTTGTGTAATTCATCTTTTGCGTGTTTGTAACTTTGCACTAGTGTACTCATATTAGAACCTTTTAAAATTATTGTATTAAATGGTAAAAAGAACTCTTTCTTCTTAACACTTATTACTTAGTGTGAATGGCAGGCCAAGAGGGACTCGAACCCACAACACCCGGATTTGGAATCCGGTGCTCTACCATTGGAGCTATTGGCCTGTATAGATCATTACTAAAAAGTAATGATCTAAAACAAAAGTCTTACGACTTAAGTTTAATTTCTTTATGAAGTGTATGTTTTCTCAATCTTGGAGAATACTTTTTAACTTCAAATTTTTCTGTATGTGTTTTAGGATTTTTCATAGTAGTGTAGTTAATATCACCACACTCCTCACATTTTAATCCGATTTTAATTCTTACACCATTTGCCATAGTAAATACCTACTATTCAACGATGTCAGCAACTACACCAGCACCAACAGTTCTACCACCTTCTCTAATCGCGAAGTTTGTACCTTTTTCAAGTGCAACTGGCGCAACTAATTCAACAGTAATAGTAACATTATCTCCAGGCATAACCATTTCAGTACCTTCTGGTAATGTAATTGAACCTGTAACATCTGTAGTTCTAACATAGAATTGAGGTCTATAGTTAGTAAAGAATGGAGTATGTCTTCCACCTTCATCTTTAGAAAGAATATATACTTCAGCTGTAAACTTAGTATGTGGAGTAATTGAACCAGGTACAACTAATACTTGACCTCTTTCAACATCTTCTTTTTTAATTCCTCTTAATAAAAGACCTGCATTATCACCAGCTTCAGCGTAATCCATCTCTTTTCTGAACATTTCAATTCCAGTAACAGTAGTTTTTTGAGTATCTCTTAAACCAACGATTTCAATTTCTTCACCAAGTTTGATTGTACCTTTAGAAATAGCACCAGTAACAACTGTTCCTCTTCCTGCAATTGAGAATACATCTTCAACTGGCATTAAGAAAGATTCTTCTGTAGCTCTTTTTGGTGTTGGAATATAAGAATCAACAGCATCCATTAATTCCATAATTTTTGCAGTCCACTCATCATCTTTACCAGCTTTTGCAGATTCTAATGCTTGGAAAGCAGAACCAGCAATAATTGGAGTATCGTCACCTGGGAAGTCATACTCAGAAAGTAATTCTCTGATTTCCATTTCTACAAGCTCTAACATCTCTTCTTTATCTTCATCATCTAATTGATCTTCTTTATTCATGAAGATTACAATGTAAGGAACACCTACTTGCTTAGAAAGTAAGATATGCTCTCTAGTTTGAGCCATAGGACCATCAGTTGCAGCAATTACAAGAATAGCACCATCCATTTGAGCAGCACCAGTAATCATATTTTTAACGTAGTCAGCATGCCCTGGACAGTCAACGTGAGCGTAGTGTCTAGTTGCAGTTTCATATTCAATATGAGAAGTAGCAATTGTAATTCCTCTTTCTCTTTCTTCTGGAGCATTATCGATAGCATCGTAATCCATCATCTCCCCACCTTGAGCTGCTGTAAGAACTGCAGATATTGCAGCTGTTAAAGTAGTTTTACCATGATCAACGTGACCAATTGTTCCGATGTTAACATGCGGTTTTGTTCGTTCGAATTTTTCTTTTGCCATTTTATTTCCTTTTATGTGTTGTTATAACCCTCTGAGTAGATAAGCCTTTAGCAAATCTATTCAAAGGGATGTTTTTCTATTTTCAAGTGGGTGGAGCCTATGATAAGACTTGAACTTACGACCTCTTACTTACCAAGCAAGTGCTCTACCCCTGAGCTACATAGGCTCAATTGAAAAAAAGTTGTGAATTATACAATATTAATTATTAAATTTAGCTTTAGAGTAAATCTATTCTTAAATTATTCGTTTATTTTAAAATTTGTTTGATTGTTTTTAAAGAATATCTTTGGAGCGGGTGACGCGACTCGAACGCGCGACAGTCTGCTTGGAAGGCAGAGGCTCTAGCCAACTGAGCTACACCCGCATAATAAAGATAAATGGTGGTGGGAGAAGGATTTGAACCTTCGAAGCCTAAGGCAACGGATTTACAATCCGTGGGATTTGACCACTCTCCAATCCCACCAGGGATATTTAAAGTATCTATTGACAACAATAAAAATGGAGCTTCAGATAGGACTTGAACCTACGACCTGCTGATTACAAATCAGCTGCTCTACCAGCTGAGCTACTGAAGCTTTTACAATTAAGAAATGGTGGCGCAGGACGGAATCGAACCGCCGACACAAGGATTTTCAATCCTTTGCTCTACCGACTGAGCTACTGTGCCATCTACTTTCGTTAATTGGAGTGGAAGTATAACTAAGAAAACTTAATCTACTCTTAAAACTAAATAGAATTTACAAAAGTTTTAAAAACTTCTCCTCTATGTTTATATGATTTATATTGATCAAGTGATGCTGCAGCCGGCGATAATAATGCAATAGTAGCATTTTTATAATATTTTTCATCACTAAATATACTCTTTATATCTTTTATTGCATCTTCTAGTATATAATTTTCATTACTTTCTAAATTATATTGTTTAGATAAATTGCATATCTTATTTGTATTCTTTCCAATTGCAAAAATTCTTACATTATATTTTATTAACTCTTCAAATAAAGGATTTAAATTTGCACCCTTATCATCTCCACCAAGAATAAGTAATATTCTTTTATCTTTGTATGATTTTAATGCTTGTATTGTTGCATCAATATTAGTCGCTTTACTATCATCAATCCATAGATTAAGTTCTTTATCTTTAAATTCTTCAAGTTTATGAGGATCTTGGACAAAAGAATTAATTAAATTATAATCTATTTCATCAAATAATATTTTTTGTATACTCATTGCTAATAATGCATCAATTAAAAATGGTTCTTTAAAATCTATTTTTGAAATATCAATATCAAAATGTGTTTGAAAATCTATTGGATTATCATAACATATCTTATGTCCATTTGTAAGGTAATCTTTGTATTTAGAAGGGATCAATGCTATTTCTCCCTCTTTCAAGTTATCCATTGCTTTTAACTTTGAATCTTCATACTCTTTAAATGTCCCATGCCAAGAGGTATGATCTTCACTTATTGGTAAAAGTATATAAATATTTGGTTTAGCCTTCTTTGTATAATGTAAAGTAAATGATGATGTTTCTAGTATCCATATATTTGCATTTATATCCATATGGCCTAATGGTGTACCAATATTACCACCACAAACACTCCCTTTATTTTTTAATAGGTGTTGTAGCATTTGAGTTGTTGTAGTTTTTCCATTTGTACCACTTATCCAAATACTATATGGCATATCATCACTAAATAAATCATACTCACTAATTAAGTTTTTTGTATTTTGAACTAAATAGTTTGAGGGAGGAATACCTGGACTTACAACTGTTAATTCTGTAGAATCTATATCATATGAGTCTTTATCATTATCATCATACAATATTACCTCATTATAAAGTTCTTGTATTGCTAAAGCTGTTTTACCTTTTCCTAATATTCTCAAAATTTATCCTATCTAATTTTTAAACTCATCAATGCAACTAAATTTGACATAAAAGCAATAATCCAAAATCTAATAATTACTTTATTTTCATGCCACCCTTTTTGTTCAAAATGATGATGAATTGGGGCCATTAAAAATACTCGTTTCTTTCTAAGTTTATATGAACCTACTTGCAATATAACAGATACAGTTTCTAAAACAAATAAAAATCCAATTGCAATAAGTAATATTTCACTTTTTGCAACAATTGCCATATATCCCATAAATCCACCAATAGCTAAAGATCCACTATCTCCCATAAATATTTGAGCTGGATGAGAGTTGTACCATAAAAAAGCAATCAAAGCTCCAATAAAGCTAGCTCCCACTATTGCTAATTCTCCTACAAGTTTTATATTTGGTAAAAGTAAATATCCACTAATTATGGCATGACCTGTAATATATACTATTAAAGATAAAGTAAAAAATGAGATAATAGATGGAACAACAGCCAAACCATCAAGTCCATCAGTAAGATTAACAGCGTTAGATGCTGCAACCATAACTAATACCCAAAATATAATTGCATAAAATCCCATATCAAATAGAGCATATTTGTGAAATGGAACAAATAAAGCTGTTGTATGATTTGCATAAAATAGCATTCCTACAACTATAAAAGATGCAAGTATTTGATAAACTAGTTTCATCTTTGCACTTAAACCTGCATCATTTTTATTAGATGATATTTTTGCCAAATCATCTTTTATACCAATAGCAGAAAATAATCCAATAATAAGTAATGCTCCTATTATATAAGGGTTATTTAATTTAGCTGTTAAAAGTGTTGCTATTAGAGTTGTAAAAACAAATACAACTCCTCCCATAGTAGGTGTTCCTACTTTTTCTTTATGTGAATCTGGAGCTAAGTCATATATAGGTTGACTTGCTTTTCTTTTCTTCGCCCAAGCTATAAACTTTGGCATTAGATACATTGTTAAAAAAAATGCAACGATAAAACCTATCCCTGCTCGTATAGTAATATACTGAAAAATATTAATATCCATATGTCGATAAAACCAATAAAACAATTTTGAACCTTTTGTGTGTTATAATTCGCAGATTATATCAAAACAAGATAGGCTGTTTCCTGAAAACAATTATAAAGGTAAAAAATAATGACTACAAATAAAACTCTATTGATTATAACTGATGGTATTGGACATAATGATTCATGTGAATATAATGCATTTTGCCAAGCAAATAAACCAACTTATGATTATTTATTTAAAAATGTACCTAACTCTTTAATTAAAACATATGGATTAGCTGTTGGATTACCTGAAGGACAAATGGGAAATAGTGAAGTTGGACATATGACTATAGGTAGTGGAAGAATTCTATACCAAGATTTAGTTAAAATTAATATAGCAATCAAAGAGAATATACTAAAAGATAATGAAGTATTAAAAAATACTCTAAATTCATCAAATAATATCCATTTAATTGGATTAATAAGCAATGGGGGAGTTCATTCTCATATTGATCATATAATAGAATTAGCAAAGATTTCATCAAAACAAAATAAAAAAGTATTTATACATATAATAACTGATGGTAGAGATGTAGCTCCTGATAGTTCTAAAGAATTTGTTTCTAAAATAGAAGATATCTGTAATGAAAATATTTCAATTGCCACAATTGCAGGAAGATATTATACAATGGATAGAGATACAAGATGGGATAGAATCCAAAAAGGTTATATGCCAATTGCTTATGGTGATACAAATTCTTCTGTAATAGTAAAAGATAATATTACATCATATATAGAAGAACAATATAAAAATGAAATATTTGATGAATTTATAAATCCTGCATGCTTTACTGGATATAAAGGACTTCAAGATAATGATGCTTTAATATTCTGTAATTTTAGATCAGATAGATTTAGAGAGATTTCATCAGTATTTGCTTTAAAAGAATTTAACGAATTTGAAACAAAAAAAGTAAAATTAAATATTGCAACAATGACTCAATATGATAAAAATATACCACTACCTATAATGTTTCCTAAAACTGCACCTGTAAATACACTTGGTGATGTTATTTCAAATGCTAATTTATCACAAGTACATACAGCAGAAACAGAAAAATATGCTCATGTTACATTTTTCTTTAATGGTGGGATAGAAGATAAATTAAAAGGTGAAAAAAGAAAATTAGTTCCTAGTCCAAATGTTGCAACTTATGATTTACAACCTGAAATGTCAGCACCTCAAGTTAGTGAAATTGTAAGAAGATCTATGGATGATGACGAAGATTTTATTGTTGTAAATTTTGCAAATGGTGATATGGTTGGACATACTGGAAATATGGAAGCAGGAATTAAAGCTGTTGAATGTGTTGATAATGAACTTGGGATGATCTTGAAAAAAGCAAAAGAAAAAAACTACAATGTAATAATTACAAGTGACCATGGAAACTGTGAGAAAATGAAAGATGGCAATGGTAAAACTCTTACTAATCATACAGTTGGAGATGTTTATTGCTTTGTTATTGCTCCAAATGTTACTTTAATAAAAGATGGTGGATTAAATAATATTGCACCAAGTATTTTAAAATTGATGAATTTAGATATACCAAATGAGATGGATAAGGCTTTATTTTAATAGATGGATGAAAATATATTTAAAATAGAAAAACTAAAAATATATTCAAAATCAAATGAATTGGTTAATATTTCATTTGATATTAAAAAAGCAACAGCTCTTATTGGGCAAAGTGGAAGTGGAAAGTCTTTAACTATAAAAGCATTATTAGATATGCTTCCATTAAACTTATCAAAAGAGTTATTAATTCAATCACCATATAAATTAAATAAGCAAAATATTGCATATGTTCCACAAAATCCTTTTACATCTCTTTCTCCTCTAACAAAGATTAAACAACAATTTATGTGTCCAATAAAAAAGGCAAATGAACTATTAAAATTAGTAAATATCCCTTTAGATTCACTTGAAAAATACCCAATGCAATTAAGTGGTGGACAACTACAAAGAATTGTAATAGCAATTGCAATTCAAACAGATCCAAAACTTTTACTTTTAGATGAACCAACAACTGCACTTGATTCAAAAAATAAAAAAATTATTTTAGATATATTAAATAATATTAAAGAAAAATTGCAGATACACATTCTTTTTGTTACACATGACATAATGAGTGTAAAAGATATATGTGAAGATATAGTAATACTTAAAGATGGTAAAATTATTGAAAATGGTAAATTAAGTAAAATTTTAAATAATCCAAAAGAGGATTATACAAAAATACTTTTAGAATCAAGTTTTGTAAATAGAGAGTTTAGAGTATAAAATGTTAAAAAAATTATTATTACTTATCATTTTAATATCAGTAGGTGTATTTATATGGTTGATAATTTTATATTCTCAAATTAGATTTGATATAAATAAAATAATTAATTATAATCCACCACTAACTACAAGATTTTATGATAGAAATGATAAATTAATTGCAAATGTATTTAAAGATGAAAATAGATTATATGTACAATATAAAGATATCCCACCTTTAATAATTGAATCACTTGTAGCAATTGAAGATACACAGTTCTTTGAACATAATGGTATAAACTTTGATGCAATAAGTAGAGCTATTATAAAAGATATAAAATATATGAAATTTGTAGAAGGGGCTAGTACTATTACTCAACAATTAGTTAAAACTATAGTTTTAACTAGAGATAAAAAACTAATTAGAAAAATAAAAGAGGTTCTTTTATCTTTAAGACTTGAAACTATTTTAAGTAAAGAAGAAATTTTAGAAAGATATTTAAATCAAGTTTATTATGGTCATGGTTATTATGGTATAAAAACTGCTGCTTTAGGATATTTTAATAAAGAGCTTTCAGAATTAAATTTAAAAGAGATAGCAATACTTGTAGGATTACCTAAAGCGCCTAGCTTTTATGATCCAACAAAAAATATTAAATTTTCTCTAGCTCGTGCAAATCAAGTTGTAAAAAGATTAAATACACTTTCTTGGATAAATACAAAACAATTTATAGAAGCTTTAAATTTTAAGCCTACAATATATAATAATACTTTATCTCAAAATAAAGCTCCTTACGTAATTGATGTTGCAATAAAAGAATTAAATGGAAATATTGATAACTTAAAAACAGCAGGTTATAAAATAAAATTAACAATAGATCTGGAAGCTCAACAAATTGCAAGAGAAGCTTTAAAATATGGATATGATAGAATTAAAATAAGAGATAAAAATATTGATACAAATAAAAGTACAACTAAAACTTTAAATGGATCAATAATAAGTTTAGAAAGTTCAACTGGGAGAATACTTACACTTGTAGGTGGAGTTGATTATAAAACTTCATCATTTAATAGAGTTACACAAAGCCAAAGACAACCTGGATCTGCTATAAAACCATTTTTATATCAAATAGCATTAAATTTAGGTTATTCAACTACTTCAAATTTAATTGATATATCTAGAACTTATGAATATAAATCAAAAAAAGATGAAGTTAAAAAATGGAAACCAAGTAACTACGAAAATAATTTTAAAGGATTGATTCCTCTTAGATATTCACTTATACATTCAAGAAATCTTGCTACTATTAATCTTGTTACAGATATTGGAATTGATGTAATGTATAAAAGCCTATATAATTATGGATTTAGAGATATCCCATTTGATTTATCTATTACACTTGGAAGTTTTGGGATGTCCCCTTTAAAATTAAGTGAAATGTATACAATTCTTTCAAATAAAGGTATAAAAGTAAAACCTTATTTAATTAATAGCATTGAAGACAAAGAAAAAAATGTTATATATTTTTCTAAAAAAGAAACTTATGTATCTTCACCTGAACAAGTATATCTTATGACAACAATTCTTCAAGATGTTGTAAAAAGAGGTACAGGACGAGCTGCAAAAGTTAGAGGTCTTGAAACTGTAGGTAAAACTGGTACAACTAATAATAATGTTGATGCTTGGTTTTGTGGATATTCACCTTCAATTCAAACTATTGTTTGGTTTGGTAATGATGACAATAAACCAATGGGAAGAAGAGAAACAGGTGGAAGATCTGCAGCTCCTGTATTTTCATATTTTTACAAAAAGTGGATGCAATTACATCCTGAAATAAAACGAAAATTTGATATACCAAAAGGGGTTAGTAAAAAAATATTTAATGGTAAAATTGACTATTTTACAGATACTTCACCAATGCCTAAAAGAAATAAGATTCAAACTACACAAATTAAAGATCAAACTATAGAGTTTTAAAATACTTATTTCAACTATTTATTTTAAGTATTAAAAAAGGGTAGAGATTTTATCTCTACCCTTTTTTTATTTTTCCTAATTATATTAACAAGAATAAGTTGATTTAAATTCAAAAGCAGTAGGACGTGCTTCATCAGGCCATACTTGTCTTTCAAATTGATAGTGTTGGTATGTATCAATCATATCTGCTGTAAATACAGGTTTTAAGAAATCATTATCAGCAATTAAACCTTCAAGTGCTTCTCTTAAAGTAGCAGGCATTTGCGGAATATTTTTTGCTCTTATTTCATCTAAAGACAATTCAAATAAATCTTCATCCATTGGACCAACCGGTTCAGTTTTGTTTTTAATTCCATCAATTCCAGCCATCATAAGTGCAGCAAATGCTAAATATGGGTTAGCTGTAGAATCTGGAAATCTCATTTCAAGTCTAGTAGCAGGTGCTCCAGCTCCATAAGGAACTCTACATGCAGCTGATCTATTTTGAGCAGAATAAGTTAAAATATTTGGCGCTTCGTAACCAGGAATTAATCTTTTGTACGAGTTTGTTGAAGCATTTGTAAATGCAGCAACAGCAGCAGCATGTTTAAATACTCCACCAGCATAATGTCTAGCAGCATCAGAAAGATTACCATAGTTACCTTCTGTATAGAATGTATTAACACCGTCTTTCCAGATTGACTGGTGTACGTGCATACCATTTCCATTATCACCAAAAATTGGCTTAGGCATGAATGTAGCAGTTTTACCATTTAGGTGTGCAACCATTTTAACTACATATTTAAGTTTTTGAACATTATCAGCAGCTTCAACTAAAGTGTTGTAAACAATACCAATTTCATGTTGACCTTGTGCAACTTCATGATGTCCAAGAACAACTTCTAAACCAACTTGCTCTAAAATTAGCATAGTTTCAGCTCTTAAATCTACACCTTTATCTACAGGAGCAACAGGGAAGTAACCACCTTTAGTTCCAGAAATATGACCCATATTTCCACCTTCCACATTAGCAGCAGTATTCCATTCTCCATCTTCTGTATCAACAGAATAGAATGATTCATTTGGTGCATCTTTAACTTTTACATCTTCAAAAATGAAATATTCATTTTCAGGACCAAAATAAGCTACATCACCTACATTTGCTTCAGCTAAATATTCTAAAGATTTTGCAGCAATAGATCTTGGACATTTTGCATACATTGCATTTTCATAGATATCATAAACACTACAAATTACAATTACTGTACTATCTGCTGTAAATGGATCCATAAATGCAGTTTCAACAGATGGTTTTAAAATCATATCTGATTTATTAATTGGTTGCCATGCATCAATACTTGATCCGTCAAAAGGCATACCATTATCTAATTGACTGTTTGTAACAGCACTCATTCTATATGAGATATGATGCCAAGCACCTTTTATATCTGTGAATCTAAAATCAACGAATTCAACTTCATTTTCTTTACAATATTCAAAAAACTCTTCTGTATTATTAACAAATTTACCCATGGTAAAATCTCCCTTTATTTTTAATCTTAATTATTGTACCAAAATAAAAATAAATAGACATATTTAATGTGTATATAAAATATACACTTTATATAAAAATGTTAAAAAGTTACAAATTAATTGTAATGAAATTGAAAAATTGTATTTTGTTGTAAGAAAGGAGTTTTATTTCCAAGTAAAACTTGGAAATAAAATTTGTTTGATTGATTTAACCGTCTGCGTTAATTTGTTCGATAAGTTGTTGTAAAACTTGTTCAGCTATTTCATGTGATGGTTGACAACCACCAGCAGCTTCATGTCCGCCACCACCATATTTAAGCATTAATGCTCCAACATTTGTTTTTGATGATCTGTTAATAATAGATTTACCTGTACTATAAACAACATTTTGCTTATTTCTTCCCCATACAGCATGAATTGACATATTTATTTGTGGATACATAGCATAAATTAAAAATCTATTTCCAGGATAAATAATCTCTTCATCTCTATAATCTATTATTATAAGATTACCATGAATAGTTGAACATCTATTTAATTGATCTTCAAACTCTTTTGAATATTTAAAATATAAATCAACTCTCTCTTTTACATCACTTAAATTAAGAATATCTTCAATTGTATGTTCTGCACAGTAATCAATTAAATCCATCATTAATTGATAGTTTGAAACAGAGAAATCTCTAAATCTACCAAGACCAGTTCTACTATCCATTAAGAAACTTAATAAATCCCAACCTTGAGGATTTAAAATATCTTCTTTAGAAAATTGTGCTGCATCTGCTTTATTAGCCGCATCCATCATAGCTCTAAATCTAGCTGGGAATTTATCATCACCACCATAATATTGATACACTACCTCTGCAGCACTTGGTGCATCAGGTTGGATAATATGATTATCTCTTTGTTCATTTCTTAGTGTTTCACTAAAATGATGATCAAATGCAATATGCACACCATCTACATATGGTAAATTTGTTGTGATATCATCTTCTGTTATCTCTATTTTACCATCTTGCATATCTTTTGGGTGAACAAAAGAGATCTCATCAATTATTCCTAAATACTTTAGTAATGTTCCACATACTAAGCCGTCCATGTCACTTCTAGTAACTAGTCTGTATACTTTATCAACCATTCTAACTCCTCGATTATGCTACATTTTATCGTTTTTTTACTTAAATTTAAAAATAAAATCTAAAATAGTAACTTATATGTAATGTTTTTGTTTATTTTTTTCTTTAAAGCTTATACAATTTGTATATCCAACTTCTTTTGCAAGATTTAAGGCATCATCATATCCAAATCCAACTTGCTCGATACTATGAGCATCACTTCCAAATGTAATCTCAATACCATATTCAAATGCTAACTCTAAAAGTTCTTTAGAAGGATAAGTTTCTTTTATAGGTTTTCTTAAACCTGCAGCATTAATTTCTAATACCATGTTTGACTTTTTAATAGCTTTTATAGAATTTAGTGCCATCAATTTGATATCTTTTTTAGGAAGATATTTAAATACTTTTATTAAATCAAAATGTCCAACTATATTAAAATAAGATGTTTTAGCCATAGCTTCAATTGCATCAAAATAGTCTTGCCATATTTTATCTATATTTGTTGTTTCATATATTTTTATAAATGCAGGATTATCAAATCCCCATAAAGAATCTTCTTGATTTAAAAAATGGACTGAACCAATTAGATAATCAACATTAGCATTTAAAATAGATTTTTCCATATATTTTGGATTTGACATAAAGTCAACTTCATATCCAAGCCTAATATCTATTTGGCTTTTATATTTTTCTTTTAAAGTTAAAATACTTCTTTCATATTCATCTTTTTGTGATAAATCCATACGATATTCTGGTTCATAATCCATAGGTGCATGATCTGTAAATCCATAAATATCTATACCTAAATCTATAGCTTTTAATATATATTCTTCACTAGATCCAGTTGCATGATTGCATAATGTAGTATGATTGTGTAAATCTACTCTCAAGATAATATACCAGCACCTTTTATTGCTGTACTTCTTTCAAGTGCATATTCTCTTTTGCCATTTATAATATCATATTTCCAAATAGGAGCACTTGCTTTAAAATCTTCAACAAACTCATCAATAAGTTCAAGTGCTACTCTTCTTTTAGGAGAGCAAACACCTGCGATATAGGATGATGTATGATTTAAAACATCACCTTTACTATGAGCCATAAGAACTATTGCACCTTTTACTTTTGCTTTTTCTTGCCAAGCGTTAAACCAAGAGTTTAATATTGGTTCATAAATATCAAAACTAAGTCCATCAATACCATCTTCATCTCTTACAACACCAACAAAAGTGATAATTGCTCCAAAATTTGAAAGCCTAAAATCATCGTACCATTTGTTTGTTATTTTCTCAACAAGTAAAGATCCATCAAATAATTCTAGATTTTCCAAATCACCCACCACATACAGGAGGTAATAAAGATACTTTATCTCCATCTTTTAAAGGATGATTTTTATCTTGCACTAAAATATCATTTACTGCTATTGCACTATTTTGCAGCCATGAAGACATAGATTCATCATCTTTTAAAATTATGCTTAGTTCATTTAGATTTGAAATATCTAAATCTAACGGTTCTTTACCAATTGGTCCTAAAAACTCTACTCTTACCATATTAACCCTTGTGTAATCAAATATAAGATATTATACCAAACTAAAAATTAAGGGATGTTATGATTTTTGCAAAAATTGACTTTATAAATTTACTTCCATTTTATACATATATAAAAAAAAATATATCATCATCACAAATTAAACAAATAATAAACTATAAAAAATCTTATCCATCTGCAATAAATAAAAAGTTTAAAAAAAGACAAATTGATGCTGCTTTTATATCTTCAATTGCTTCAAAAAGATCTAAATGTTTAAATATAGGAATAGTAGCACCCAAAGAAGTATTATCAGTTCTTGTACTAAATGGTAAGTCTAAAAATGATTTTCAATCAGATACTTCAAATGCCTTAGCAAAAGCCCTTAAAATAAATGGTGAAATAATTATAGGGGATAAAGCTTTATATCACTATCACAATTCACAAAATAAAGACTTTGTAGATTTAGCACAAATTTGGAATGATAAATATAACTTACCTTTTGTATTTGCAAGATTATGTATAAATAAACATAAAAAATATTTAGATAAATTATCAAAAGATTTTTTAAAAACAAAAGTAAAAATTCCATATTATATATTAAATAAATATAGCAAAAAAACAAAACTTTCAAATAAACAAATTTTAGAATATTTAGAAAAAATAACTTATAAAATAGGATATAAAGAGAAACAATCTTTAAAAATATTTTTTAAACTTACAAAAGGAAACAAATAAATGGGAATACTTGACTCAATAATATTAGGAATCATAGAAGGGTTTACAGAGTTTTTACCTATTTCTTCAACTGGACATTTAATAGTTGCATCTCAATTTTTAAATATAGACCAAACAGCAGTAACTAAAGCTTATGAGGTTATCATACAATTTGCAGCAATCTTAGCTGTTGTATTTAACTATAGTGATAAAATAACATTTGAAAAAATAGAACTTTGGAAAAAACTAATCTTAGCATTTATACCTATTGGAGCTGTTGGTTTTGTATTTTCACATCAAATTAAAGAATTATTTAATATCCAAACCGTTGCTATTATGTTTATAATTGGTGGTATTATATTTTTAATTGCTGAAAAATTTTATGATGAAAAAAAAGTTACTATAACTGATGTTGAAGAAGTAACATATAAGCAAGCACTTCTTATAGGTTTAGCTCAAGTTACAGCATTAATACCTGGTACTAGTAGAGCTGGTGGTACAATTCTTGGAGCTATGTTTGTAGGTCTTAGTAGAAAAGCTAGTGCTGAATTTTCATTTCTTTTAGCATTGCCTGTTATGACAGCTGTTACTGGATATGATTTATTAAAACACTATAAAGATTTTTCTGATGCTAACTTTTTAGTTCTAGGTGTTGGGTTTGTTGTTGCATTTATAATGGCTTATATTACTATAAAATTATTTTTAAAGTTTTTAGAAAAATTTACTTTTGTAGCTTTTGGTATTTATAGAATTATATTTGGGGTAGTTTTACTTATTTGGTTTATACCAAACTAGAGTAAAAAGCTAAAAGCTTTTTACTTTCCAAAAGAGTTAGAAACTATAGATAAAAACTCATCTTTAGTTTTTTTATCTTTTTTAAATAATCCTCTAAGTGCAGAAGTAACTGTAGTTGAACAAATCTTTTCAACACCTCTCATCTCCATACACATATGTCTAGCATCAATCATAACTGCAACCCCTTTTGGGCTTATTGCATCATTTATTGCATCTGCAATTTGTTCTGTTAATTGTTCTTGTATTTGTAATCTTCTAGCAAACACATCAACTACTCTTGGTATCTTACTAAGACCTACAACTTTTCCATTTGGAATATATGCAACATGAGCTTTTCCTATAATAGGAAGCATATGATGCTCACACATAGAATAAAACTCAATATCTTTAAGTACCACCATTTCATCGTTTGATGATGTAAAAAGTGCAGAATTTATAATCTCTTTAGCATTTTTATCATATCCACTACACATAAATTCCCATGCTTTTTTTACACGAGCAGGTGTTTTTATTAGACCCTCTCTTGAAGTATCTTCACCAATATGTTCTAAGATCTCTTTTACTGCGTTTTCCATTTTTATTCCATAATATTTGTAATTTTTAATATTGTATCAAAGTTTTCCATATTATTTTATAAGAGAGCTCATCTGCCAAATTGGACTCATAATTGCCAATACCAACCACAATACAATACTTGAAATAATAAAGATTAAAACAGGTTCTAATACTAAAGTAAATTTATCAATATATTGTGTTAATCTTTTTTTATATAACTTTTGTATTTCATTTAAGATTACTTCCATTTTATTTGTTTTTTGTGCTGTTAAAAGTAATCTAATAGCTAATGTATCAAAAAGTTTTCTTTTTTCAAAAGCTCTTGAAATACTTATACCATTGTTGATATCTTTTATAATTTCATTAATTTTTTCTTGAACATATAAATTTGATGATATTGTTTTTATACTTATCAGTGCATTTTGAAACTGTATTTTTGATTTTATAATTAAATATAAGCTCAAAAATAGTTTATAAAATATTGTATATCTATACATATTACTTAAATATGGTATATGTAAAAGTAAAAATTTGTCAAAATAATATTTATATTTATTTTTTATAAAAATATAAACTATATATAAAATACTTAAAAAAACTAAAATAAATATATAATTATTAGATATAAAATCTTTAATATACAAAAGAAAAAATGTAGACTTTGGTAAATCATCTCCTAGACTCTCAAATATATAAGTAAATTTAGGAATTACATATATAAAAATAATATTGATAGATATTAAAAGTGCAAAAAGTAAAATCAGTGGATAAGATATAGCTTTTTTTAGTTTTTGTTTTAGTAGATAATTTTCGTTTAATAAATTGTACAGAGAATTGATAGATCGTGCTAAATTAGAATTTTTCTCCCCTACTTTAAAAAATATAATAGGTAAATATCCAAAATAATTTTGATACTTTTGTAAAGACTTATACAGTGGATATCCATTTGACAATGAATTTTTCATATCTATAAGTAAGATATAAATATTTTTATTAAATTTTGTATTTATAAGTATTTCTAAAACCTCATCAATATTTAAATTTGATTCAAGCATTGTTGATATTTCATAAAATAATTCTAATATCTCTTTATCATTTTTAATAGTAAAATTTATATTTAATGAAAAATGGTCTATATTTTTTATTTTAATTACATTGTATGGGTATTTTGTATTTTCTTTTAGCTCTTGTAAAGAAGAAGCTTTTAATATAATTGATTTTAATTTTTCTTTATCTTCAAAATATATTTTATATTTCATTTTTATAATACTCTTCTAGAGTTGTTTGCCCTAGTTTTATTTTATCGTATGCTATTTGCATTATAGTTTTATATTTACTATACTCTTTTATATTAGTAATATTAACTTTTTCATTTATCATGGAAGCAATTTTATTATCAATAGTTAACACTTCTGCTAATAGTTCTCTTTTAATATATCCACTTAGATTACATTTATTACACCCTTTTGCTCTATATATTTTTTGATTATTTATATTTAGTTCTTCTTTGCAATTATCACATAAAATTCTTATTAGTTTTTGGGAAACTATCATCCTTAATGTAGAGGATATTAAAAATCGTTCTGCTTTTAAATCAACTAACCTATTTAAAGTTTTAATTGCACTATTTGTATGTATTGTGGCAAATACGAGATGTCCCGTAAGTGAAGCTTGAATAGCAATTTTAAGAGTTTTTTCATCCCTTATTTCTCCTATCATTAGTATATCAGGATCTTGTCTTAAAATATTTTTTAATACCTCATCATAGCTTAGTCCAATTTGCTCATTTATATTTATTTGAATAACACCTTTTAAATCATATTCAATTGGATCTTCAATAGTTATAATCTTTTTTGTTGAATTATTTAATTTATTTAAAATAGAATACATAGTAGTAGTCTTTCCAGATCCTGTTGGTCCAGTAATTAAGATAAGACCACTACTATAGTTAATATTCTTTCTTACTTGTTGATATACTTCATTTGAAAAACCAATATCTTCTAAGTTAATATGTGCATTTTTATTATCTAGTATTCTAATAACAATAGATTCTCCATGAATACTAGGCATAATAGAAACTCTAAAATCAAAACTTTTATCTTTTATATCTAATGAAAACCTACCATTTTGTGGTATTCTTTTTTGTGATATATCAAGAGAAGATATAAGCTTAACACTAGAGCTTAAGATATAGTATAGTTTATATTCTAAATTAAAAAGTTGTTTTAAAATACCATTTATTCTAAATCTAATAATCATACTTTCTTTTTGTGTTTCTATATGTATATCACTACTATTTAAATAAATTGCAAATTTAAAAAGTTTTTTATTAAATTGTTCAATATTAGAATAGTTTGTATTTTGTAAATTTTCATTTAAAGCTAAATTGGCATATTTATATATCTCGTACTTAAAATCCAAATATATCATCTCGTATTCAAACTCTTTTTTTGATATTATGATTAATTTTATAGGGCTATTAAATATTTTTTCTAATTCCTTTTTATTTATACTATTATTTACTATTGCTACAAGTGTATATATCTTATATTTTTTTATTGGTAATATTTTATATTTATATAATATATCTTTATTAATAGAATTTATAAGTTCAAAATCTATAATATAACTATTTAAACTATTCATTTTCAAATACCTTTAATATTGTAGTTTTATTTTTACCTTTTAAAACTACATAATTTTTTGTTATTTTTACTATAGTAGATTTTTTATATCTATCATTTAATTTATACCATTTCCCATTTAAAAATACAAAATCTCCTAAAATAGCTTTTACATTATCTTTTTTATTTTTATGTTTAATATATACAAAGGGATTAAATAGATTTTGCTTTATATTTGTAGATATATATTTTATACTTTTATAATTTTTTATATCTACTACTAAATTGATATTTGTTTTTTTATCTTTATTTATTATTTCAAAAGATTTAATATCACTTATTTTATCAATTGCATTTAAATATGAGATAGTATTTTTAAATTTTCCAGTATATTTTATAGTAAGTATATTTTTATTACTTTTTAAATCCAATATTCCAACATTAAATTTATTTGCTAATATCTCATAAGAATGAATAGTATCTAGTTTAGAACTTTTGATTTTTTTATCTTCTAGATTATTAATTTTTCTTTTATATTTTTCTATCTCTTTATATATATTATTTTTATCATTCTGTGTTATTGTCTTTATATTTGTATTATTTGTATTAAAATTGATATACAGAAAAAATAATACTAATATAGGAATTAAATATAATTGTATTTGTTTATTTATCTCTAAACTATTAAAATAAGATTTAAAATTCAATTTCAACATCCATAATATATATTTGTTTATCATATTTAAGATTTTTAATTTCACATTTATACATTCCACAAAATTTATATAAAGTATTTTTATCATTTGCTTGTATATTTAAATAAAATACCTTATTGTATTTTATACTATTTAATATAATTTGATTTTGTTTCAAGTTATTAAATATATCTATAAGTATATTTGTTACTAATTTATTATTTTTGTATTTATTCATTAAAGCATTGTAGTATTTTGTTTTTATTTTCTTTAATGTTATATCATTATTTGAAATATAAACTATCTCTTGTTTTTGATATATAAAAAAATAGTAATTAACTATTAAAAATAGAGTAAATAGATATATCAAAAAATATTTATATTTATTGTTTGAAGTAAAATTTATATAATTGATTCTATTTTGTATCTTATTTTGAATATATTGTTTTTTTAATATTTCAACTTCTTCTTCACTAATATTATTTATACTAATATCTTCTATATCAATTTTATATGTAAATTCTAGATAATTTATAATATCATCATTTGAGTAATGATTATTATCTTTAGAGATATAAAAGTTATTTTTAAAATATACTACAAAAAAATCTTTAGTAATAAATAGATTATATTTTTTATTTGTTAACTTATTGTAGAAAATTTCTTGAGGAATTATTAGTTTATTAGGTGCAGAGTATAAATATATTTCATACTTGTTAAGTTTTTGTAGATAGTTTACAAAAACTTGATTTTTAATTATGTTATCTTGAAGTTCAATCTCAATAGATGTTTTTATAAATTCTTTGAGATTTTTTGAAGAAATTTCACTGCTAACATCAACAGTGATATTCTTTATATTTTTATATTTTACAAAAACTAAATCATTCGAAGTCATATCCCATTTCTTTAAGTGAAGCTTTATTTTTACTCCACCCTTTTTTAACTGATACAAATAGTTCTAAATATACTTTTTTACCAATAAGTGGTTCTATTTTTTTTCTAGCATTTAGTCCTATTCTTTTAATAGCTTCTCCACCTTTACCTATAATCATCCCTTTTTGAGTTGCTTTTTCAACAACAATTGTTGCTTTTATTACTTCTACTTTTGGTTTTTCTTCAACTTTCTCAATAACTACATCAGCTTCATAAGGGATCTCGTCTGAAATATTATCAAATACAGATTCTCTAATAAACTCTTTATATATCTCTCTTAAATGTGTTGTAGTCATAATTTCTGTATCGTAAAGATATGGTGAATCAGGAAGGTGTTTTACCACTTCATCTAAAATATCACTTTGTTTTGTACCTTTTTGGATAGATATAGGCATAATTGAAAGATACTTATCATTGTATTTTTCATATTCTTTAATCTTTTGTGCAACTTCATCTGCTGTAATAAAATCTGTTTTTGTTAAAAGTAAAATATGCTTTTTATTTTTTTTATTTTCTTCTAAAAACTTTTCATAATGAACAATTTTATCAGTAACTGGTGCTAAAAATAATACTAAATCACAATCACCAATTGCTCTTAGCGCTTCTTTTAGCATAAATTGATTTATAAGTTTTTCTTGCTTATGAAGTCCTGGTGTATCAACAAATATTATTTGGTCATCTTCATGCATTACTATTGTATTTGATCTTTTTCTTGTAGCATTTGCTTTTGCAGATACCATGTTGATTTTTTCACCAACTAACCAATTTAAAAGAGAACTCTTTCCAGCATTTGGACGTCCAATAGCACTTACATAACCACATTTATTCATATATTATTACCTTTTGTTTTATATCCTTTAGTATATCTTAAATCTACTTAAAATATCGCTTTACTAAATTGTTATGCAAATTATTATATACTCTTATATGATAACATTAAAAGATATACAAGAAGCAAAACAAACATTAACTGGTGTAGTACATTATACACCTTTAGCCCATGCACCAATTTTAAGTAAAGAATTAAATGCAAATATATATTTAAAAAAAGAAAATTTACAATTAACTGGTAGTTTTAAACTAAGAGGTGCTTTTAATAAAATTGCATCTTTAAATGAAAAAGAAAAAGAGTTAGGCGTAGTAGCTGCAAGTGCAGGAAACCACGCACAAGGCCTAGCTTATAGTGCAAATTACTATAAAATAGATGCAACAATTATTATGCCTGAAGCTACTCCACTTACTAAAGTATCTGGTGTAAAATCTTATGGAGCAGATGTAATTTTACATGGTGCAAATTATGATGAAGCTTATGAATTTGCTACAAATTATGCAATAGAAAATAATAAAACATTTGTACATCCATTTGCAGATGATACTGTAATTGCAGGACAAGGTACAGTTGCATTAGAAATACTTGAACAACTAGATTATATTG
>Ga0256826_1000457_pt1 | contig 24613 bp, 39 predicted proteins | sample CV79metaG_FD_185975 | JGI IMG/M metagenome (GOLD analysis project Ga0256826, IMG submission 185975) | Hydrothermal vent microbial communities from East Pacific Rise, Pacific Ocean - CV79 | ecosystem: Environmental > Aquatic > Marine > Hydrothermal vents | place: Pacific Ocean: East Pacific Rise...
CGGAAAGTTCATTTAATAATTCTCTACTGAACGAATTGTGAACCTCTGGTCTATTTAAAGTTAAAAGGACAATGCCTTCTTCAATAAATTTTGTTTGTATAAATGCCATATTATTTCTTTTTTAATGGATTACAAAGGTATAAATCAAGCGGGATATTTTTATATTATTATGCTGTTGTAAATCAGTTTATTTATTTTTTCTGATATAAAACTTTTTTAACCCATCTTGGAACGACAATAGCTCCGATAAATAGATAAGGATAATAGCTAATTATTCGCCACAAAAGAGCCATTACAGCAACAAACCCTATAGGAATAAATTGTGACATATATTCTGAAAAGATGGCTTCGGCAAAACCGCTTCCTCCAGGGCTGGGCATTACAAGCATCATAATCCACATTACTAATTGCCGAGCAAAAATTAGAATATGTTCACTTGCCGAGATTATGGAGTCAAGATTGGAAGAGCTTCCTATTAAGGCTAAAAGTAAAATATTGACAACCCAATATCTCGCTGTCCACGAAAAAAATGTTGCTCCAAATGCTTTTATCCAAAAAGTAAATGGTTTTTGTTTTAATTCGGAAGAAGCTAAAATAATATCTGATCCTGTTTTTTCGGCACCGTTTTTCCAACGTCTTAAGAAAGGGAGTTTAAATATCCAGAGTAAAAATGTACGGATACCTTTAGGATTGATAAATAAACCGTAGAAAACAAAAAGAGTAAATATAAATTTCAGGCTATAACCAACGATTGCAAAATAGAAATATTTATTCACAAAGGAAATAGATTCGCCTATAGTTTGAGAATCGATTATGAATAGATCATTAATATTGATAAAAAATAAAATTAGAGGAAACATTAGAATAAAATAAAACTCGTCGAGAATAGATGTTGCTAAGACAATGGCTGAGCTTTGTCCTATATTTACGCCTTCTTTATGAATAAAAAAAACAGCTAATCCTGTTCCTCCAATTGCAGAAGGCGTAATTGCAGAGGTAAATTCCCAAAGCAAAATAATATTAAATATCGATTTCCAACTCAGAGCTTTCCCCGATAAAACTTTTAGGCGAATCATGTAGCCTAAATCACGAATAATCATCATTAGGAAAGCTACAAATAGAAAAAACAAACTGTATCCTGTAATATTTAAAACAGAGAAGGCTTCTGAATCCCACTCTTGATAAACCATATATGAGGCAACGCCTAAGCCTATTAGTATTGGGAAAACTATTTTTTTAGGACTAATTTGTTTTAATATTTTTTCGTTATTTTCAGGCATTTAGTTTTTTATATTATTGAGACGATGAGAGTATTCAAATTTAAAGAAATATAAATGACAAATCAAGTATAATTTGTAAAGCTATATAATTAGTTTATTTGCAAGTTAGGATTTTTGAGTATAGATATAGATTTTATTCCATAAAAAAGCCTCCAAAAGAATTTGGAGGCTTAAATATTAAAAGTAATATTTTTTGATGAGTTAACTTTCGCTTACTCTTACTCTGCAATAACTTCGAATTTGATTTCGGCAGAAACTTCTCTATGCAATTTTGCAATAGCAGTATATTCTCCGACTTCTTTAATAGCATCTGCTTTAACAACAATTTTCTTTCTGTCAACATCGATACCTTCTTTTGCAAGAGCTTCCGATAATTGAATGCTGTTAACAGAACCAAAGATTTTACCTTTCGAACTTGCTTTTGCACCAATCTTGAGAGATAATGCATTTATTTTATCAGCAACTAAACTGGCTTCATTTTTAAGTTTCTCTTCCTTATGAGCACGTTGCTTGAGATTTTCTGCATGAATCTTTCTTGCAGAATCTGTGGCTAAAATAGCGTATCCTTTAGGTATTAAATAATTACGTCCATATCCGTTTTTAACTTCAATAACATCATCTTTAAAGCCTAAATTGCTTATATCTTGTTTTAAAATAATTTCCATTTTGCTTCTTTTTATTTCATGTTATCAATAACATAAGGTAGTAAAGCTAAGTGACGAGCACGTTTTACGCTTTGAGCTACTTTGCGTTGGAACTTTAACGAAGTACCAGTTAATCGACGAGGTAAAATTTTACCTTGTTCGTTTAAGAATTTTCTTAAAAACTGAGCATCTTTGTAATCAACATATTTGATTTTATTTTTCTTGAATCTACAATATTTCTTTTTTGTAGTATCAACCGCGATTGGTGTTAGATATCTAACATCTCCTTGTTTCTGTGCCATTTCTTACGCCTCCTTTTTTTCTGATAATCTTTTTCTTCTTTTCTCAGCATACTCGACGGCATATTTGTCCATCTTGAAGTTTAAGAAACGAATTACAGTCTCGTCGCGTCTGAATTCTAACTCGAATTTTTCAACGATATCTGGTTCTGCTTCGAACTGGAATAATTGATAAAATCCTGTAGATTTCTTTTGAATAGGGTATGCTAACTTCTTTAGACCCCAATTTTCTTCGAACAAAATCTTCGCACCATTATCGGTGAGAATCTTTTTGTACTTGTTGACCGTCTCCTTTACCTGAGCATCAGATAAAACGGGAGTTAGAATGAAGACGGTTTCGTAATTTCTTACCATGTTTATAAATATTTAAAAATTTTTGAGCTGCAAAGGTAATAATTTATTCAATATTAACAAGTCTTAAAACAAGAAATTAAGACCGATATAAAGCCCATCTTTTCCGTCTTGTTTATTGAGAGCCCTGCCATAGTTAATACTGACAATGAAGTTATGATTCATAACAATATTAAGTCCTGCACCATAACTACCATGAATATTTTCCGATTCGGTAACGGTGTTTGTTAATTCATCGTTAGGGATGTTAGACTGCTCAAATTTATAGGGTTTTGTTACCATCCCTGCATCTACAAAACTATTAATAGCTAAGTAAATATTCTGTTTTTTGATTATCCCTCTATAAAATTTCCAACGTAGTTCGATATTTGCGAAAAGTAAATCGTTACCTGCTATCCTATTTCTCAAAATTCCTCTAAGAGTTTTGGCTCCCCCCAGTCCGTCTCTGTTTTGTTTCGAATCGTAAACAAAGGGTAGCATGTAAAATGGAATATCACCTGCTATTTTCGGTTGGTAAGAAATTCTGTAGGCCAAATTTAGAACTTTTTTACGTAGAGTAAAATACTGGCGATGGGTTAAAGCAAGTTTCATATATGAACTTTCTTTTCCTGTGAAGGAGGGAGCATAAAGGATTAAGGCTTCAGACCAAATACCTTTCATAGGATTTCCTTCTTGATCACGACTGTCGTAAACAAATCCCATTTTGAACATATTTGTTTGACCTCCATTTTTTTCATCTTCTTTAATGATACCCCAATCGACGTAATTATCGTATAAAGTAGTGGTATCGGGTAGTAAATCGCCCTCCTCTTTTCCTTTGTTTAGATTATCAATGTCAACACGAGAAATTGTTGTGTTATAATGTGCAAAACCAAACAGTGCACGTAAGTTCTTTTTCCAAATAAATCTTTGAAAATCGGCCTTTAAACGTAATTGTTTTCTTTCGTGCTTGTAATACATTCGTGTTAGGTAATCTGTAGATTGATCATTTTCAAAATCAGGAAAAAAAACAGAATTGTACCCATTGAATCCATAGAATCCTAAAGCTTTCTCTGTAAAATATCCCGCTTCTAAGGTTATTCGAGTTTTGGGAATTAAATATTCAGAGTCATATATCATTTGATTAATGCCCGAGCCTTTAGTGGTTCGAGACCATTCTAAATAAAGAGAATGCATATATTTGGGATAGGAAGAACCGTCTCCAAAATAATAAATGTTAGTTAAAGCACCATATTTAAAACCTATGTCCGTGTCATAAGCAACAACAGGTAATGCTCCGAAGCTGAACCCTGTTTTTATCTGTTCTTCGTTTTTAGTGGTGTCACTTTGACCAAAACTTGAGATTGTAAATAATATGAAACTTAGTAATATTGTTGTTTTCATGTTTTGTATGGCTTAAATTGTAGTGTAAAAGAATAAAAAGATTATAAATTAATCTCGTATATATATCATTTTTTCACCGTAAAATTAATTAATTAATTGAATTGTGTTAATTTAAAAGAGAATATTTTCTTTTATCGATGGAGCTTAACTAAGATTCTTTTTTTTATCGTTTTTTAAAGATGAGGTATTATAAAAAATCATTTGGAAAGAATTAAAAACTTTGTTGTAACTTTGTCAGTTCATTTTTAAAAAATACACATATGAATTTCACGGTACAATTACGTTCTTTATTTTTAGGACTGTTTATAATTATTTCGACAATTGGAATTGCTCAAGATACCTTAAAGGTAATGCAGTATAATCTTTTATATTACGGGAAGGATATATATGATTGTGATAGTGAGAATAATAACATAGACGATAAAAATTCTTATTTGATAACTATTTTGGATTATGTTCAGCCCGACATTTTTTGCGTGAATGAGATGGATGCTTCTGCAGATGATGTTGATTATTTGATGGATAATGTGTTAAATATAGATGGTGTGAGTTATTGGAAACATGCTAATCTCTCAGGTTCGTTTTCTATCAATATGATATATTATAATTCAGAAAAGTTCACATTAAATTCTCAAGAATCAATAGACGCTGATCCTGCACAAACCGATGTTTATCATTTGACAAATATAAGTACATCTGCAGAGTTCACGGTATTTGTTGCTCACTTGAAAGCCAGTAGCGGAGATGATGATAAAGCAAAACGAGCAGAAGCAACGCAAAATGTGATGGATTATATTGCTGATAAAGGAGCTGGAAATTACATATTTATGGGAGATTTGAATTTATACACCAATGAAGAGGAGGCTTTTCAAAACCTAATAGATCCTTCGGATCCAGATATTGCTTTTTATGACCCTGCTGATAGAATAGGAGCATGGCATACTTCTTCATCATTTGCGGATGTACACACTCAGTCGACACATACCGAAGGCGATTGTTATGTTAAAGGAGGTATGGATGATAGATTCGATTTTATAATGGTGTCAGAAGATATTAAAAACGGGAATGATGAAATTCAATATTTGTTAGATTCCTATGAAACAATAGGGCAAGATGGAAATCACTATAATAAGGCTTTAAACGAAGGGGGAAACGATGCGGCTCCGTCAGATGTTATTCAAGCTTTATACGATATGTCAGACCATTTGCCTGTAAGTTTGAGAATGATTTTTGGAACATCAAATGCTCCTATAACAATTTTTAATAAGACGTTTGATGATTCGGTTTTAACATCAGGGGGATGGACTCAATATTCAGTTGTTGATGAAGACAGGTACTGGAGTATTCCATCAAATACTTATGGGCATAACAGTACGTATTATGCGAAAATGTCAGGTTATGATTATGATAATAGTAAGGCTGTGGATAACGAAGATTGGATTATTTCCCCAGCTTTTAATGCTGATGAAATGGACTCGGAGGTATTGACTTTTTGGACAGCAGGAAAATATGATGGTCCTGATTTACAGCTTTATTATTCTTCAGACTATTCGGGGACAGGAAACCCTAACGATGCCAATTGGACAGAAATTACAGATTTTCATTTATCTAAAACAGAAGATTATAAATGGGAGAGTTCAGGTAATATTGATATAAGTGATGTTGTAGGAGAGAATGTAAGAATAGGAATAAAATATACATCCTCAGAAAGTGATGGTTCAAGAACTTGGCAGGTCGATGATATTTTACTTATCGGTGAAAAATCTACACCATCAACTTCTCTTATGGAAAGGGAGGCAGAAAATGTTTTTGAAATCTTTCCAAATCCAGCTAAAGAAAAAGTTCAGCTTATCGTTAAGCAAAATACAATAGATAATCAATCTGTGCAATATCAGATTTATGATATTACAGGAAAATGTATTTTAGAACAATCTATTAAGGAACGAGAAATAAATGCCCCAATATTGATAAGTATTTCATCATTGAAAAAAGGGTTATATTTTATAAAAGTAGGAAATAGTACAAAAAAATTAATAGTGGAGTAAAGGGAATTGTTATTGCAATTAATCACATTGTTTTAGGTGTTTTTTTTATCGTTTAAAGATATTGTGAAAAATATTAACAGCAGCGTGTTGATAATTGAAAATAATTCTTACCTTTGCAAACCATTTGTAAAAATGTTATTGGATAATAATCAGTATTATAGATATGCCAACAATACAACAATTAGTAAGAAAAGGAAGAAAGAGAACAGTAGAGCAGAGCAATTCAAAAGCTCTAGACGCTTGTCCTCAAAGAAGAGGTGTATGTGTAAGAGTTTACACAACAACGCCTAAGAAACCTAATTCAGCAATGCGAAAGGTTGCTAGGGTTAGATTAACAAACGGTAAGGAAGTTAACGCGTATATTCCAGGAGAAGGTCATAATCTTCAGGAACACTCAATCGTTATGATTCGCGGTGGTCGTGTTAAAGATTTACCAGGGGTTCGTTATCATATTGTGAGAGGAGCTTTGGATACTTCTGGCGTAGACGGAAGAACACAAAGACGATCTAAGTATGGTACTAAAAAACCAAAGAAATAAGAAATTAAATAAAGTTAGAAAATGAGAAAGTCGAAACCAAAGAAGAGACATTTACTTCCAGATCCTAAGTTTGGAGACACATTGGTAACACAATTTGTCAACAACGTTATGCTGGATGGTAAAAAGAATACTGCGTATAGAATCTTTTATGGAGCAATGGATATCGTAACCGACAAAAATAAGGAAGATATTGCACCATTAGACTTGTGGAAAAAAGCATTAGAAAATGTAACACCACATGTAGAGGTTAAAAGTCGTAGAGTAGGTGGGGCAACATTCCAAGTACCAATGGAAGTTAGACCAACCAGAAAGGTAACCTTAGGAATGAAAGCCTTGATATTAAATGCAAGAAAACGTTCAGGCCGCTCAATGAGTGAAAAGTTGGCAGCTGAAATTTTAGCGGCATTCAAAGAAGAAGGTGGAGCATTTAAGAAAAAAGAAGATATGCATAAAATGGCAGAAGCGAATAAAGCATTCTCTCATTTTAGATTCTAAATAGTAGAAGACGGATGAATAAAGATCTTAAATACACGAGAAACATTGGTATAATGGCTCACATTGACGCTGGTAAAACAACAGTTACCGAGCGTATTTTGTATTATACAGGTAAAACTCACAAAATTGGTGAGGTTCACGATGGTGGAGCAACAATGGACTGGATGGAGCAGGAGCAAGAAAGAGGTATTACAATTACTTCGGCAGCAACTACTACATTTTGGAACTATAGAGATCAATCACATAAGATTAATATTATTGACACTCCAGGTCACGTGGATTTTACCGTAGAGGTAGAGCGTTCGTTACGTGTATTGGATGGTGCAGTTGCTGTATTTTGTGCCGTTGGTGGTGTAGAACCACAATCGGAAACAGTTTGGAGACAAGCTGACAAGTACAATGTGCCTCGTATGGGTTTTGTTAATAAAATGGATAGGACTGGAGCTGATTTCTTTTCTGTAGTTAGTGATGTTAGAGAAAAATTAAAAGCAAACCCTGTTCCTTTAGTTATTCCTATCGGAGCTGAAGAAAATTTTGAAGGTGTTATTGACCTAATCGAAATGAAGGCTATTGTTTGGCCTGAAGAAGCCGATTTAGGTTCAACATACGAAACCAGAGAAATTCCAGCAGAATATCAAGAACAAGCAGAAGAATATAGAGCTGCAATGATTGAGGCAGTTGCCGAATCCGATGATGCTTTATTAGAGAAATTCTTTGAAGATCCAGATTCGATTACTGAAGACGAAATAATGGCTGCAATTAGAAATGCTGTTATGGAAATGACGATTATTCCTATGTTATGCGGAACTGCATTTAAAAACAAAGGAGTACAACGTTTGCTAGATGCAATTATTGCATATATGCCAAGTCCTCTTGATATTGATTCTATCAAAGGAACTAATCCTGATACTGGAGCGGAAGTTGAAAGAATGCCAGATAATGATGGGCAATTTGCCGCTTTAGCATTTAAAATAGCAACAGATCCTTTTGTAGGTCGTCTTTGCTTTATTAGAGCCTATTCAGGAACATTAGATGCTGGTTCATTTATTATAAATGCTCGAACAGGTAAAAAAGAACGTATTACTCGTTTATACCAAATGCACTCTAATAAACAAAATCCTATCGATAAAGTAGAGGCAGGAGATATTTGTGCAGCAGTAGGATTTAAAGATATTAGAACTGGAGATACATTATATGTTGGTAAAGAACCAATTCAGTTAGAATCAATGGATTTCCCAGATCCCGTAATCGGTATTGCAATTGAGCCTTTGACTCAAAAAGATATGGATAAAATGGGTAATGGTTTAGCTAAATTAGCAGAAGAAGATCCAACTTTTACAGTAAAAACAGATGAAGATTCAGGACAAACTGTTATTTCTGGAATGGGAGAGCTTCACCTAGATATTATTATCGACCGTTTAAAAAGAGAATTTAAAGTTGAATGTAACCAAGGACAACCTCAAGTTGCATATAAAGAAACTGTTAAATCAATTTTCGATGGGAGAGAAGTATTTAAAAAACAATCTGGAGGTAGAGGTAAATTTGCTGATATTATTTTTGAATTAGGACCAGCAGACGAAGGTACTGAAGGTTTACAATTTATCGATAAGGTTAAAGGAGGACGAATTCCGAAAGAATTTATTCCATCTGTAGAAAAAGGATTTATTGCTGCTATGAGTAATGGACCTTTAGCAGGTTACCCTGTAGAGAGTTTAAAAGTAACACTTAAAGATGGATCGTTCCACCCTGTGGATTCGGATCAATTATCTTTTGAGATATGTGCCAAATTAGCCTTTAAAACAGCCTCAAAACAAGCGAAGCCAGTTTTAATGGAGCCGATTATGAATGTTGAAGTAGTGACTCCAGAAGAGTCTATGGGTGATGTTATTGCTGACTTCAATAGACGTAGAGGACAAATACAAGGAATGGACGATAGAGGAGGAGCAAAAGTGGTTAAAGCTGATGTGCCTTTGTCAGAAATGTTTGGTTATGTAACGGCTTTGCGTACTGTTACGTCAGGAAGAGCAACTTCTTCAATGGAGTTTGGTCATTACGCAGAAGTTCCTTCGGGACTTGCAGATGAGATTATTAATGGAGATAAATAATAATAATTTTTATGAGTCAAAAAATAAGAATTAAGCTTAAGTCTTTCGATCACAATTTGGTTGACAAATCAGCTGAGAAGATCGTGAAAACTGTAAAAACTACAGGAGCTATAGTAAGTGGACCAATTCCACTTCCAACGGACAGGAGAATTTTTACAATATTACGTTCTACTTTTGTTAACAAGAAGTCAAGAGAACAGTTTCAGTACTCAACGTACAAGAGATTGCTCGACATTTACAGTTCATCGGCAAAAACAATTGATGCCTTGATGAAACTAGAATTGCCATCTGGTGTTGAAGTAGAGATTAAAGTTTAATAAAATTAATTATCTGAGAAGATTATGTCAGGATTAATAGGAAAGAAAGTCGGTATGACTTCGCTTTACGGGGCCGATGGGAAAAATATCCCATGCACCGTTATTGAGGCTGGGCCTTGTGTTGTAACACAGGTTAGAACAGCCGAGAAAGATGGCTATGATGCTCTTCAAGTTGCTTTCGACGAAAAGAAAGAAAAAAGAGAATCAAAAGCTATGTTAGGTCATTTTAAAAAGGCCAAAACAACTCCAAAAAGAATGCTTGTTGAGTTTGCAAATTTTGAAAACGAATACAAGTTAGGAGACACTATTACAGTAGATATCTTTCAAGAAGATTCTTGGTTAGATGTTGTTGGTACGTCAAAAGGAAAAGGTTTTCAGGGTGTAGTTAAGCGTTACAACTTTAAAGGGGTTAACGATGCAACACACGGACAGCATAACCGATTAAGAGCACCTGGTTCTTTAGGAGCATCCTCTTACCCTTCAAGAGTATTTAAGGGAATGAGAATGGCTGGTAGAATGGGCGGAAATAGAGTTAAGATGCTTAACTTAAAAGTTCTTAAAGTAATGCCAGAGAAAAACGTTATCTTAGTTAAAGGTTCTGTTCCAGGAGCTAAAGGTTCATATGTAATACTTGAGAAATAATGAAATTAGCAGTATATAATATTTCAGGAGAAGATACAGGTAGAAAAGTAGAATTATCTAAGGATATCTTTGGTATAGAGCCTAACGATCACTCTATTTATTTGGATGTTAAACATTTCTTGGCTAATCAAAGACAAGGAACACACAAGTCTAAAGAAAGAGGAGAGATAAAAGGAAGTACTCGTAAAATTAAAAAACAAAAAGGAACAGGAACCGCACGTGCAGGTAGTATTAAATCTCCTGTATTTAGAGGAGGAGGCCGTGTATTTGGACCTAGACCTAGAAATTACGACTTTAAGCTTAATAAAAAATTAAAGCAATTAGCTCGTAAGTCTATTCTTTCTTATAAAATGAAAGATAAGCAAATTAAGATATTCGAAGATTTCGATTTTGAAGTACCAAGTACAGCAAAAATAGTTGAAATCAACGGAAAACTGAAAATGAACGATAGAAGATCTTTGTTAATTACGTCAGAAACAAATAAAAACGTATATTTGTCGGCTAGAAATTTACAAAATATCGATGTTGTAACTGTTTCAGAATTATCAACATATAAAATAGCAAAAGCATCAAACCTTTTTGTTTCAGAGAAATCGGTGGAGCTTTTGAATACAATTTTTAATTAAGGAGGACTATACAGATGGGAATTTTAAAGAAACCTATAGTTACGGAAAAAATGAATAGTCTCAGTGAGAGTTTGAACAAATATGCATTTGTTGTAGAAAAAGATGCTAATAAACTTCAAATTCGAGAGGCTGTTGAAGGAATGTATGATGTTACAGTAGCATCAGTAAATGTTCTAAATTATGCTCCTAAATTAAAGAGAAAATTTACCAAGTCTGGAGTACAAGACGGTAAAACTTCTTCATTTAAGAAAGCTATTGTAACCTTAGTAGAAGGGGATAAGATAGATTTTTACAGCAGTATCTAAAATAAGACATGGCAGTAAGAAAATTAAATCCTGTAACCCCAGGACAGAGACACAAAGTTGTTAATAAGCAGGAAGCGATTACAAAATCGACTCCAGAAAAATCTTTATTAGCACCACAGAAACGTTCAGGAGGTAGAAATAATCAGGGAAGGATGACAATGAGATACATGGGCGGAGGCCACAAAAAGATGTATCGTATTGTTGACTTTAAGAGAAACAAGGAAGATATTAAAGCCGTTGTGAAAACAATAGAGTACGATCCAAATAGATCGGCTCGAATAGCTTTAGTAGTGTATGCGGATGGTGAAAAGAGATATATCATCGCGCCTAATGGTCTTACAGTGGGACAAGAAGTTATGGCTGGAAAGCAAGCTACCCCAGATGTAGGAAACTCTTTGTATTTAGCAGATATCCCTTTGGGAGCTATAATACATAATATTGAATTAAACCCAGGTCGTGGAGCAGTGTTGGCAAGAAGTGCCGGAGCATTTGCAGCATTAAAATCACGTGAGGGTAAATATGCGGTTATTAAATTACCTTCAGGGGAAACTCGTAAGGTACTTATTACATGTAAAGCAACAATCGGAACAGTGTCTAATTCCGATCATGCTCTTGAAAGATCAGGAAAAGCGGGTCGTTCCCGTTGGTTAGGTCGTAGACCAAGAGTTCGTGGTGTTGTTATGAATCCAGTCGATCACCCAATGGGTGGTGGTGAAGGTAAATCTTCAGGAGGACATCCTAGATCTAGAAATGGTATGCCAGCAAAAGGCTTCAAGACTAGAGATAAGAAAAAAGCATCTAATAAGTATATTTTAGAAAGAAGGAAAAAATAATTGAATTAGTATGGCTAGATCATTAAAAAAAGGACCATTTATCGATTTCAAACTCGAGAAAAGAGCATTGGAAATGCAAGAAGCAGGCAAGAAGTCTGTTATCAAAACATGGTCACGTCGTTCAATGATATCTCCTGATTTTGTGGGATTAACTATCGCAGTACATAACGGAAATAAGTTTATTCCTGTTTACGTTACAGAAATGATGGTTGGTCACAAACTTGGTGAATTTGCCCCAACTCGTACCTTTAGAGGTCACGCGGGTAGTAAAAAGAAGAAATAAAATTTGATAAAACAGATTTAAAATGGGTGCAAGAAAAAGAGAAAGAGCGAACAGAATAAAAGAAGCGAATAAGGCATTGTATATTGCAAAATTGAACAATTGCCCAACGTCGCCTAGAAAAATGCGTTTGGTTGCTGACCAAATTAGAGGTGCAGAAGTTAATCGTGCCTTAGATGTATTACGTTTTAGTCCAAAAGAAGCGTCTATTAGATTAGAAAAATTACTTCTTTCGGCTATTGCCAACTGGCAAAATAAGAACGAAGATGCTCGTATAGAAGACAGCAACTTATATGTAAAAGAGATTTTCGTAGATTCGGCAAGAGTGCTTAAAAGAATTCAACCAGCTCCACAAGGTAGAGCTCATAGAATTAAAAAGCGTTCGAATCACGTAACTCTAATCTTAGATAGTTTAAATAATAACACAAATAATCAGGCTGAATAATGGGACAAAAAACTAATCCGATAAGCAATAGGCTTGGAATTATTAGAGGCTGGGATTCACATTGGTATGGTGGAAAAAACTTTGCCGATAAGATAGCAGAAGATAATAAAATTCGTAAATACTTGAAAGCTCGTTTAGCTAAAGCAAGTGTTTCTAGAGTTATTATAGAAAGAACTTTAAAATTAGTAACCGTAACTGTAAATACAGCTCGTCCTGGTATTATTATCGGGAAAGGAGGACAAGAGGTCGACAAATTAAAAGAAGAATTAAAAAAATTGACAAGTAAAGAGGTCCAAATTAATATCTTCGAAATTAAAAGACCTGAGTTAGATGCTGTATTAGTTGGTGAAAATATTGCCAGACAATTAGTAGGACGTGTAGCATACCGTCGTGCTATTAAAACAGCAATAGCTTCAACAATGAGAGTTGGTGCGGAAGGTATTAAAATTTTAATTTCAGGTCGTTTGAACGGAGCTGAGATGGCTCGTGCAGAGATTTACAAAGATGGTAGAATCCCTATGCACACCTTCAGAGCAGATATAGACTACGCCCATTCTGAAGCTTTAACAAAAGTAGGACAGATTGGAATCAAAGTTTGGATCAGTAAAGGAGAAGTTTATGGAAAACGAGATTTAGCACCTCAATTGAAGCCTAAAGGCAACAATAATAGACGTGGTGGATCGAATAACCGTAACAGACGTTAAACGAAAAAGAAATTTTTAAAATTAGTTAGTAATGTTACAACCAAAGAAGACAAAATTTAGAAGAAGTCAGAAAGGAAAAATGAGAAGAGTCTCTAAAAGAGGAACTCAAATTTCTTTTGGTACTTTTGGTATAAAAGGTTTGGAGCAACAATGGATTACAGGTCGTCAAATAGAGGCAGCTCGTCAGGCAATTACTAGATATATGAAACGTGAAGGACAGGTTTGGATTACAATTTTTCCAGACAAACCAATTACTAAAAAGCCTGCAGAGGTTCGTATGGGTAAAGGAAAAGGTGCTCCAGAAGGTTTTGTAGCTCCTGTTAGTCCTGGTCGAATTTTATTTGAGATTGATGGTGTTTCACGCGAGGTAGCACAAGAGGCCTTGAGATTAGGTGCTCAAAAGTTACCTATCAAAACTAAATTTGTTGTACGTAGAGATTACACTGAAAATTAGAATATTATGAAAAACAGTGAAATAAAAGAGCTATCTACAGCTGAAATAGTTGAACGGATAGAGATAGAGAAAAATGATTTAGAAAAATTAGAATTGAATCATGTTATTTCTCCAATCGAAAATCCATTGTTAATAAGAAAATCTCGTAGAACAATTGCTCGTCTTATGACAGAATTGAATGTGAGAAAATCAAATGAAAACGCTTAATTTTTTTGAACAATGGAAAGGAATTTAAGAAAAGAACGTATAGGGGTTGTGGTTAGCGATAAAATGTCTAAAACCATTACAGTTAAAGTTAGCCGTAAAGTGAAACACCCTAAATATGGTAAATTCGTTAATATGAGTAAAAAATACTCTGTTCACGATGAGACAAATGATTGCAATATAGGTGATACTGTAAGATTTATGGAAACTCGTCCTATTAGCAAGAATAAATGTTGGAGATTAGTTGAAATAATTGAAAGAGCTAAGTAGATATGTTACAACAAGAATCAAGAAGTAATGTTGCAGATAATAGCGGAGCTAAAGAAGTTCTCGTTATTAGAGTCTTAGGAGGTACAAAAAAACGATACGCTAGTATTGGCGATAAAGTCGTAGTTACTGTAAAAGCTGCAACACCAAACGGAGAGGTAAAGAAAGGTGCCGTACATACTGCTGTTGTGGTTAGAACTAAAAAAGAAATTCGTCGACCAGACGGATCTTATATTAGATTTGACGATAATGCTGTAGTGATACTTAATGCTGCTGGCGAAATGAGAGGAACCCGTATTTTTGGGCCTGTTGCCAGAGAATTACGAGAAAAACAGTTTACAAAGATTGTTTCATTAGCCCCAGAGGTGTTATAATTATAAGAGCTATGAATAGAAAATTTCATATTAAAAAAGGTGACTTTGTGAAAGTCATATCTGGAGAATCTAGAGGGCAAGAAGGAAAAGTTCTTGAAGTTATTTTTAAGAAAGATAGAGCTATTATTGAAGGTGTAAATATGATGAAAAAACATACTAAACCAAATTCAGCTAGTCCTGATGGGGGTATTATAGAGCAAGAAGCTCCAATTCATATTTCAAATTTGATGTTAATCGATCCAGCAACAAAAAAACCTACGAGAATAGGAAGAAAGTTGAACGATAAGAACAAATTAGTTCGTTACTCTAAAAAAACAGGGGAGGAGATTAAGTAATGGAATATATACCTACATTTCAGAAAAAGTACCAAGAAGTTATTACTGGTAACTTAAAGAAGGAATTCAATTACAAGTCTGTAATGCAAATTCCTCGTTTAGAAAAAATAGTTATTAATCAAGGAATTGGAGAAGCTGTAGCCGATAAAAAGATGATCGATTTTGCTGTAAAAGAAATTACAGCAATGAGTGGTCAACAAGCAATGGTTACTTATTCGAAAAAAGATATTTCTAATTTTAAATTACGTAAAGGAATGCCAATTGGCGTGAAAGTAACTTTGCGTGGTGATAAAATGTATGAGTTTATCGAAAGATTAATAGTTGTAGCTTTACCTCGAGTAAGAGACTTCCAAGGTATCAAATATAAATTTGATGGACAAGGAAACTATACTTTAGGAATTGATGAACAAATTATTTTCCCAGAAATTGTTTTAGACAAAGTCAACAAAATTCTAGGATTACAGATTAGTTTTACAACTACAGCAAAAACTGATGAAGAAGGTTACGCACTATTAAGAGAATTTGGTTTACCATTTAAAAATAATAAAAAGAACTAAGTTATGGCTAAAGAATCAATGAAAGCACGAGAAGTAAAACGTGCAAAATTAGTTGCTAAATATGCCGAAAAAAGAGCAAAATTAAAAGAAGAAGGAGACTACCAAGCATTAAGTCGTCTTCCTCGTAACTCTGCTCCTGCTCGCATGCATAATCGATGTTCAGAGTCTGGTAGACCTAAAGGTTATATGAGACAATTCGGAATTAGCAGAATTGTATTTAGAGAAATGGCTTCAAATGGATTAATTCCTGGAGTTAAAAAAGCAAGTTGGTAAAATAAAAATAGATTATAATGACTGATCCTATTGCAGATTACCTTACAAGAGTAAGGAACGCTATTATGGCAAGCCACAAGGTGGTAGAAGTTCCTGCATCTAATCTTAAAAAAGAAATTACGAAAGTTCTTTTTGATAAAGGTTATATTTTAAACTATAAGTTTGTTGACGAAGGTCCACAAGGGCATATTAAGATTGCTCTTAAGTACCATCCTCAAACTAAAGTTTCCGCTATCAAAAAAATAGAACGAGCAAGTAAGCCTGGATTAAGAAAGTATGCGGGACAAGGCAATCTCCCTATCGTATTAAACGGTTTAGGAGTTGCAGTTCTTTCAACATCGAAAGGTGTTATGACTAACAAAGAAGCTAAAAAGCTTAATGTTGGTGGTGAAGTATTGTTTTACGTATATTAAAAGTAAGTTATGTCACGTATAGGTAAACTACCAATAGCTATTCCTGAAGGAGTTACTGTAGAAGTTAAAGGTTTAACGGTTACAGTAAAAGGAAAATTAGGAGAGCTAACTCAGGAAATTAAAAAAGAAATTTCTGTTGAGATTAAAGATAATCAGATTATCGTAAATAGAGCTAATGACGAAAAACAGTCACGTTCGTATCATGGTTTATATCGATCACTAATTAATAATATGGTTTTTGGAGTATCTGAAGGATACGAAACTAAACAAGAATTAGTAGGTGTAGGATATAAAGCCACTGCAAACGGGCAATTATTAGAGTTGGCTCTTGGATATACACACCCTATTTATTTATTGGTGGCTCCAGAAGTAAAAGTGGACGCAGAAACACCAAAAAGAGGGAATCCTATAGTTACTTTTAAAAGTCATGATAAGCAATTAATTGGTCAAGTAGCGGCTAAATTGCGTTCACTAAGAAAACCAGAACCATATAAAGGAAAAGGTGTTAAGTTTGTTGGTGAAGAACTAAGAAGAAAAGCAGGTAAAACTGCAGGTTAATCCTAATTAGAAAAAGTTATGGCAACAGATAAGAAAGTACAAAGAAGATTAAAAATTAAGCGAAGAATCAGAAAAAAGGTGTTTGGAACACAAGATGCTCCAAGAATGTCTGTCTTTAGAAGTAATAAACATATTTCTGTTCAGATTATTGACGATGTAAAAGGAGTGACTTTAGCTTCTGCATCTTCACGCTGTAAAGAGATTGATTCGCAAAAAGATATCAATAAAGTTGCACAAGCAACTTTAGTTGGTAAAATGATTGCTGAAAAAGCAAAAGAAGTAGGTATAGAAAAGGTTACTTTTGATAGAAATGGTTATCTATATCATGGTAGAGTATTAACATTAGCAAACGCTGCACGTGAGGCAGGTTTAACTATATAATTTTATTGAATTATGTCTGAAATTAGAAAAGTTAAAACAACAGATTTAGATCTTAAAGATAGATTAGTTGCTATTAACCGTGTTGTCAAAGTAACAAAAGGAGGTAGAGCATTTAGCTTTTCAGCCGTTGTTGTTGTTGGCGATGAAAATGGGATTGTAGGAATTGGTTTAGGAAAAGCCAAAGAAGTTGTTACTGCAATTGCAAAGGGTGTAGAAGATGCTAAAAAGAATTTAGTAAAGATACCAGTATACAAAGGAACAATACCTCACGAGCAAACTGCTCATTATGGTGGTGCAAAAGTTTGGATGAAACCAGCAGCACACGGTACAGGAGTGAAAGCAGGGGGTGCAATGCGTGCAATTTTTGAGAGTGTGGGTATTACAGATATTTTAGCACGATCTAAAGGATCGTCAAATAACCACAACTTAGTAAAAGCAACAATGCATGCTCTTACAGAAATGCGTGATGCGTATACTGTAGCTCAGCATAGAGGTGTTTCAATGGATAAAGTTTTTAATGGTTAATATTATATAGTTATGGCAAAAGTAAAAGTTACTCAAATAAGAAGTCGTATTGACCAAACAAAGAGACAAAAAGCAAATTTGGACGCCTTAGGCTTAACCAAAATGCATAAGACCGTAGAACACGAGGCTACTCCTCAAGTTCTTGGTATGATTAAAAAAGTGGAGCACTTAGTAAGTGTTGAAACATTATAAATAGATTGAAAATGGATTTATCAAATTTAAAACCAGCAGAAGGGTCTACTAAAAATAGAAAACGTATTGGACGAGGACAAGGTTCTACCCGAGGGGGAACTTCAACAAGAGGACACAACGGTGCTAAATCTCGTTCAGGATATTCTAAGAAAATTGGATTTGAGGGAGGGCAGATGCCACTTCAGAGACGTGTGCCAAAGTTTGGTTTCAAAAATGCCAATAGAGTAGAATATAAAGCAATAAACATTTATAGTCTTCAGATTTTAGCTGAAAAGTACAAAATTACTATGATCGACAAAGATATTATGGTTGAACATGGTTTAGCTTCTAAAAACGATTTGATTAAGATTTTAGGAAATGGAGTATTGAATGCAAAGTTGGAAGTTAAAGCTCACGCTTTTTCAAAATCAGCGATAGCAGCAATTGAAGATAAAAAAGGAACAGTAATAACTTATTAAGACAATATCTGATGAAGCGATTTATCGAAACATTACAGAATATCTACAAAATCGAAGACCTTCGAAAGCGTATACTATACACTTTAGGTCTGTTACTAATCTATAGATTAGGATCGTTTGTAGTTCTTCCAGGAATTGATCCGACGCAATTAGCAGGACTTAAAAGTCAAACTTCTTCGGGAGTTTTAGGGCTTTTAGATATGTTCTCTGGGGGAGCATTCTCCAATGCGTCAATATTTGCATTGGGAATTATGCCATATATTTCGGCTTCAATTGTAGTACAGCTGTTAGGTATAGCAGTTCCCTATTTCCAACGTTTACAGCGTGAAGGAGAAAGTGGAAGAAATAAGATAAATCAGATAACTCGATATTTAACCGTTTTTATTCTATTAGTTCAGGCTCCAAGTTATTTAACAAATTTACATTATCAGTTGGCTCCAGAAGCATTTACAATGTCTGGAATTTGGTTTACGATAACGTCAGTTGTTATTTTAACAGCAGGAACAATGTTTATTATGTGGTTGGGTGAAAGAATAACAGACCGAGGAATCGGAAATGGTATTTCATTGATTATCATGATTGGTATCATTGCTCGTTTACCTTTTGCTTTTATTGCTGAATTTAATGTTCGTTCTAATGGAGCTGGTGGATTAATGATGTTGATTGTAGAAATGGTTATATTGTTACTTATTATTATAGCAACAATTGCGTTAGTACAAGGAACACGAAGGATACCAGTACAGTACGCTAAGCGTATTGTTGGAAATAAGCAATATGGAGGGGTAAGACAATATATTCCTTTAAAAGTAAATGCAGCAGGTGTAATGCCTATTATATTTGCACAAGCTTTAATGTTTGTTCCAATGATGTTGTCGGGATTTGGAGGTGAGAGTATGAGTGGGTTTGCTGCAGCATTTGCAGATTATACAGGATTTTGGTATAATTTCACTTTTGGATTAATGATAGTTGTATTTACTTATTTCTATACAGCAATTACGGTCAATCCAATTCAAATGGCTGATGATATGAAAAGAAACGGCGGTTTTATTCCAGGTGTTAAGCCAGGAAAGAAAACAGTTGAATTTTTAGATACTGTGATGTCTCGAATAACATTGCCAGGTTCTATGTTTTTAGCGATGGTTGCAATTTTACCAGCATTTGCAATAATAGCAGGTGTTGATACACAATTTGCACATTTTTATGGTGGAACATCACTATTAATATTAGTAGGAGTGGTATTAGACACACTTCAACAAATAGAAAGTCATCTTTTAATGCGTCACTATGATGGACTGATGAAGTCTGGTCGTATTAAAGGAAAGAGTGTTGGTACAGCAATCTAATTTAGATTAGAAAAAAGAAGTTCTTTAACAAATGATTTTTTATAAAACCGAGGAAGAAATAGAATTACTTAAATTAAGTAATCGATTGGTCTCTGCTACAGAAGCAGAGCTGGTATCGATGATTCTTCCAGGAACAAAAACTATAGATTTAGATAAACGAGCAGAAGAGTTTATCCGAGATCATGGAGGAGTACCAGGTTTTTTAAATTATCAAGGTTTTCCAAATACCTTATGTATTTCCATCAACGACGCTGTTGTTCATGGGATTCCAAATAATTATGAACTACAAGAAGGAGATATTGTTTCGATAGATTGTGGTGTTTATATGAATGGATTTCATGGAGATTCTGCATATAGTTTTGCTGTAGGTGAGATTTCTGAAGAAAAACAACGTCTTTTACAAATCACTAAAGAATCTCTCTATAAAGGAATAGAAGCTGCTGTTAGTGGAAATAGAGTTGGAGATATAGGACATGCTGTTCAGAAATATGCTGAAGATGCTGGTTTTTCTGTTGTTAGAGAATTAGTTGGACACGGTGTTGGACGAAATCTTCATGAAAGACCAGAAGTTCCTAATTTTGGAAGAAGAGGAAGAGGGGTTAAGTTAAAAGAGGGAATGTGTATTGCTATAGAGCCAATGATTAATGCTGGAGCTAAAGAGGTAATGCAAGAAAATGATGGATGGACTATTAGAACACAAGACGGAAGACCATCTGCTCATTTCGAACATAGCATAGCTATTCGAAAAGGGAAAGCAGAATTGTTATCGGATTTTAGTATTATTGAAGATAAATTAAAAACAAAATAATTATGGCTAAACAGCCTTCTATAGAACAGGACGGAACCATAACTGAAGCTCTATCTAACGCAATGTTTAGGGTAGAATTAGAAAATGGTCATGTTATTACAGCGCATATTTCTGGTAAGATGCGTATGTATTATATTAAAATTTTGCCAGGAGATAGAGTTAAGGTCGAAATGTCACCGTACGATTTGACTAAAGGAAGAATTACATTTAGATACAAATAAAGATATCAAACATGAAAGTTAGAGCATCTGTAAAAAAGAGAAGTGCCGACTGCAAGATAGTACGCAGAAAAGGCAGATTGTATGTTATTAACAAAAAGAATCCTAAGTTTAAACAAAGACAAGGATAATTTTTGTAATTTTGCAAAAATTAATAATTATTTCTAACACATTATATGGCTAGAATTGCAGGAGTAGATATACCTGATAACAAAAGAGGGTTAATTGGGTTAACTTATATCTACGGAATAGGAAGAAGTAGATCTGAAAAGATTTTAGAATCTGCTAAAATAGACTTTGACATAAAAGTTAAAGACTGGACTGATGAGCAAGTTGCAAGCGTTCGTGGAATCATCTCCGATGAGTACACGATTGAAGGTGAATTGCGTTCTGAGACACAAATGAACATTAAACGATTGATGGACATTGCTAGTTACCGAGGAATACGTCACCGTTTGGGATTACCCTTACGTGGACAAAATACAAAAAACAACGCTCGTACCAGAAGAGGTAAGAAAACTACCATTGCTGGTAAAAAGAAAGCTACTAAATAATATTAGATATGGCGAAGAAAACAAAAAGTACAAAGAAGAGAGTTGTTAAAGTTGAAGCTGTTGGTCAAGCACACATTCATTCATCATTTAATAACATCATTATTACATTAGCTAATAATGAAGGTCAAGTTATATCATGGTCATCCGCAGGAAAGATGGGGTTTCGAGGTTCTAAAAAGAATACACCTTACGCTGCTCAAGTTGCAGCCGCAGAGTGTGCTAAAACCGCTTTTGACTTAGGATTACGTAAAGTAAAAGTATACGTGAAAGGGCCTGGTTCTGGAAGAGAATCGGCTATCAGGAGTATTAATGGATCAGGTGTTGTTGTTACAGAAATTATCGATGTAACACCACAGCCACATAATGGTTGTCGTCCTCCTAAAAGACGTAGAGTTTAATATTAAAATTAATTAAAATGGCTAGATATACAGGACCAAAAACCAGAATTGCAAGAAAATTTGGAGATGCAATTTACGGACCAGACAAATCGTTTGAACGTAAAAAGAATCCTCCAGGGCAACACGGTGCAAACAGAAGAAAAAAGACTTCTGAATATGGTATTCAGTTAAAAGAAAAGCAAAAAGCTAAATTTACATACGGATTATTAGAACGTCAGTTTGTTAATTTATTCGATAAAGCTTCTCGAAGCAAGGGTGTAACAGGTGAGGTATTACTTCAGTTGTTAGAGTCTCGATTAGATAATGTTGTATTTCGTTTAGGAATTGCTCCTACAAGAGATGCTGCTCGTCAAATAGTTTCGCATAAGCATATTATGGTAAATGGTAAATTGGTGAATATACCATCTTATACATTAAGATCAGGAGATGTTGTCTCGGTACGAGAGAAGTCTAAAAGCTTAATGATTATAACCGAATCTTTATCAAGAAACAATCACTCCAAATATGGTTGGATTGAATGGGACAATGATATTGTAGGAGGTAAATTTTTAAATGCTCCACTTAGAGAAGAAATTCCTGAGAATATTAAAGAGCAGTTGATTGTTGAATTGTATTCTAAAAATTAGAAATTAAGTCTATGGGAGTTATACCATTCCAGCAGCCGGATAAGGTTGTAATGATAGATTCGGACGATAGAATTGGACAATTTGAGTTCCGTCCGTTAGAACCTGGATATGGGATTACAATAGGAAATTCTTTAAGGAGAATACTTTTGTCATCGCTTGAGGGGTATGCAATTACTTTTGTTAAAATCGAAGGAGTTGATCATGAATTTTCTACAATTAAAGGCGTTATTGAAGACGTTACAGAAATTGTATTAAATTTAAAACAAGTTCGATTTAGAAAAAGAATTGAGGATAATAATGAGGAGAGAGTAACTGTAACCATTACAGGAAAAGAAGAATTTACAGCAAGTGATTTGGGTAATTTCTTAAGTGGTTTTGAGGTTCTTAATCCAGATTTAGTTATCTGTAAAATGGAAAAAACTGTAAAGTTACAGTTGGATATCAATATTGAAAAAGGTAGAGGATATCGTCCTGCTGAAGAAAATAAGGTAGAAACAGGAGAACAAGGAATTATTCCAATAAGTTCAATTTTTACACCTATCAAATTAGTTAAATACGATATTGAAAATGTTCGTGTTGAGCAAAAAACAGATTACGAGAAATTAAATTTAAGAATAGAAACAGATGGGTCTATTCATCCTAAAGAAGCTTTGAAAGAGGCTGCTCGTATTTTAATGTTGCATTTTATGTTATTCTCTGATGAAAAGATTTCTTTAGAGTCGGCAGATACTAACGAAAATGAGGAATTTGATGAGGAAGTATTGCATATGCGTCAGCAACTTAAAACACAATTGGTTGATATGGATTTATCAGTTCGTGCTTTAAATTGTTTGAAAGCAGCAGATGTTGAAACCTTAGGAGAATTGGTTGTTTTTAATAAAAATGACCTACTCAAGTTTAGAAATTTTGGTAAAAAATCTTTAACAGAACTCGATGAGTTGTTAGAAAGACTTAACCTAAATTTTGGAATGGATATTAGTAAGTATAAACTTGACAAAGAGTGATTGAAAGATGAGACACGGAAAAAAGTTTAATCATTTAGGAAGAAAAAGTGCACACAGAAAAGCAATGTTAGCAAATATGGCTAGCTCTTTAATAATGCACAAAAGAATACATACGACCCTTGCTAAGGCAAAGGCTCTTAGATTATTTGTTGAACCTTTGATTACAAAATCAAAAGATGATTCTACACACTCAAGACGTGTGGTATTTAGTTATCTAAGAGATAAATATGCAGTTACAGAGTTGTATAGAGAAGTGGCTACAAAAGTTGCAGATAGACCTGGAGGATACACAAGAATTCTTAGAACAGGAAACCGTTTGGGTGATAACGCAGAAATGTGTTTTATCGAATTGGTAGACTACAACGAAAACATGATGACAGAGCCTAAAAAAGCAGCTAAAAAGACAAGAAGAAGAAAACCTTCTGCGAAGAAAGTTGAAGCTCCTGTTGTTGATGAAAAGAAAGTAGACGCTAAACCAGAAGTAAAGGTTAAGAAGGAAGAGCCAAAAGCAAAGGCAGCTTCTGAAAAACCTGCTGAGGTAAAGGAAGACAAAAAGAAGGATACTAAAGAGGATAAAAAATCTGAAGAGTAAAAGTACCTTTTCTATAGAATAAAAAAATCCAGAAACAATTTTGTTTCTGGATTTTTTTTGAAAAAACGTTTTGGCTTATTTGTTTTTCCCTTTTGTAAGTCCTTCGTTGATGGTGAATTTAATAACTTCCGAAGGAACGGCTATTATTTTACTTTCTATAAAAGTGTTTTTCCAAACAATTAACATATTCTCGAATTGCATATCAGCTGTTTTTGCAGGAATATGAAAGAGAGCTTTTATTTTTATTTTTCCTCCCTTTTCTAATAGTTTAGGTCTTGCTTTTGTATGGTCGTTAATAAATTCTTCTCCCGATTCTATTTTAACCACTAAATTAGATTCGTCAATTATTGCAATTTTATCACCATAATATCTTACTTCAAAAGTGACTAAAGTTTCTTGAGTTTTCTTTTTTAACTTGAGTATTTTGACTTCAATATTTTCCGATTTAATTATGCTTTTATTAGCAGGAAGTTTAAAATCTTCCATCTTAATTACTCGTCCATTAATAGGTACACGATAGAACCCTGAAAGATTTAAAGTATAATTATTAACCAAAAATTGATTTGCTCCTTCGACCTTAAGAGTAGGCATTTTTTTATTATTAGGACGAATAACAATTGACTTCTTTTTAGCTTGGAATTTTCCAAAATCGAAGGTGAAATTACTTTCCTCTTTTTTAAAGAGAAGGAAACTATTGGTTAAATTGTCGATTTGTAAACCCACTTTGCAATAGTTGTATTTTGATACAGGATTCTTAAAAGTAACTCTGTAAGATTCTGTTTTTATT
>Ga0256826_1000458_pt1 | contig 24612 bp, 23 predicted proteins | sample CV79metaG_FD_185975 | JGI IMG/M metagenome (GOLD analysis project Ga0256826, IMG submission 185975) | Hydrothermal vent microbial communities from East Pacific Rise, Pacific Ocean - CV79 | ecosystem: Environmental > Aquatic > Marine > Hydrothermal vents | place: Pacific Ocean: East Pacific Rise...
TTGGGAAAAATCAGAATCAGCAAAAGACATTTGTAAAGCTGGTGATGAAGTTGAAGTTAAAATTATTAAAATCGACAGAGAAAATGGTAAAGTTTCTTTAAGTAAAAAAGCAATGGAAGAGTCTCCAGTAGCTGCTTTTGCAAAAACACATAAAAATGGTGACATTGTAGAAGGTACAGTTAAAGACAAAAAAGACTTTGGTATTTTTGTTTCTATTGAAGCTGGAGTTGATGCACTTATTAGACTTGATGATCTTGCTCCTCTTAAAGAAGATGAGATTGAAAAAGGTCAAGTAATTAGAGCTGTAATCTCTTTCATTGATGCTAAAAATGACAGAATTAGAGTTTCAGTTAGAAGACTTGAACGTCAAGAAGAGCGTGAAGCACTTGAAAAACTTAATGCAGAACAAGATGATAGCATGACTCTTGGTGATGCATTTGGCGATTTTAAAAGAAAATAGGAATTGACAAGTATGTCTAAAATTACTGTTGTAGTTTGCGATCATATCCACCAAAAAGGGTTGGATATTCTCGCGAATGATGCTGATATAAATCTTATTAATGCTGCAGATGAGCCTAAAGATACGCTCATCTCTAAAATTATTCCTCTTGCTGATGTAGCCATTACCCGTTCTTCTACCGATGTTGACCAAGCATTTTTAGACAATGCTCTAAAAGTAAAATCTGTTGTACGTGCTGGTGTTGGTGTTGACAATGTTGACATTGAAGGCTGTAGTAAAAAAGGTATTGTGGTAATGAATGTACCTACTGCAAATACCATTGCAGCCGTTGAACTTACAATGACACATATGCTTTCATGTGTACGTCAATTTCCTTATGCTCATAACAACCTAAAGTTAGACAGAGTTTGGAGAAGACAAGATTGGTATGGAACAGAACTTAAAGATAAAAAATTAGGAATCATTGGTTTTGGAAACATTGGTTCACGTGTTGGGAAAAGAGCAAAAGCATTTGAAATGGATGTTATTGCTTATGACCCATACATTGACCCAAGAAAAGCTGCTGATTGTGATATTGCTTACACTTCTAATTTTGATGATATTTTAGCTTGTGATATTATTACCATTCATACCCCTAAAAACAAAGAGACTTTAGGAATGATTGACAAAGCAGAAATTGCTAAGATGAAAGATGGGGTAGTACTCATTAACTGTGCAAGAGGTGGTCTTTACGATGAAGATGCATTACTTGATGGATTAACCTCTGGTAAAATCCACATGGCAGGAATTGATGTATTTAACAAAGAACCTGCTATTGAACACCCTCTTTTAGACTTAGACAATGTAACGGTTACTCCTCATTTGGGTGCAAACACCAAAGAGTCCCAACAGAACATTGCCATTCAAGCTGCTGAGAATGCGATTCAAGCTGCAAAAGGTATTGCTTACCCTAATGCACTTAATCTACCAATTAAAGAGAGTGAATTACCAGACTTTTTACGTCCATACCTTGAACTTATTCAAAAAATGGGTAGCCTTTCTGCACAAGCAACTCACTGTAATATTAAGAGTATTAAAATTACTACGCAAGGTGAAGTTACAGACTATATTGACTCATTAACCACTTTTGCTACGGTAGGTATTTTAACACCCTCTCTTGAAGCAAATGTTAACTATGTTAATGCTGAGTTTGTGGCTGAAGATAGAAACATTAAAATTACAAAAGAGACTTCGGTAAACAACTCTGGTTTTACCAATAAAGTATCAATTAAGCTGGTGACAGACAGTGGTGAGTTTATTATTGCTGGTACTGTATTTGGTGAAGAGGCCCAACGTATTATTGATATTGACGGTTATGAACTTGACTTAGAGCCAAAAGGAAATCTTATTCTCTTTAGAAATACTGATGTTCCAGGTGTTATTGGAGATGTAGGAAGAATTGTTTCTGCCAATGGACTAAATATTTCAGACTTCAGATTGGGTAGAGATAAAAATGCTCAAGCCTTAGCTGTAGTAAAAGTTGATGGAAATATTAATAAAGCAGTTATTAAAGAGCTTTCTGAATTAGATGCTTGTATTAGTGTTAATCACGTAAGTATATAATCGAATTTTACTTTTATTAACCGACCATATATTTGGTCGGTTTACTGACCCTACTAAATGGTCATAGAAAAAATTCTTCCTTCTGGTTCACTCTCTGCTAATCTTAAGTCAAATGCCATACATACATTTCGTACAAACATTCTTGCACTCTCTTTAACCACCAATTTATTTTCATAAATCTCAATTAGATTATCTTCTTCCATCTCTTTAAGACGTTCAATAATTGCATCTATATCATTAAGCTTCATCTTATCCTCTGCCCATGAAGTCTCAAGGTTACACATAAGGTTCAAAATATGCTGACGTACAACGAGGTCTTCATCTGTTAAGATATGTCCTCTAAAGACAGGTAGCTTCCCTTCATTCACTCTTTTAACATAATCTTCTACCCGTTTCTCATTTTGAGCAAAAGCATACCAAGAATCGGAAATAGATGACATACCCAAACCAATCATGAGTTTAGTCTTTCCTGCTGTGTAACCCATAAAGTTTCTATGTAAACGTTTCTCGACCATTGCTTTGTGCATTTTATCTGTTGGTAAAGCGAAATGATCCATTCCTATCTCTTCATATCCTGCTTCAAAAAAGAGTTTTTTACCCAATTCATAGAGTTCACGTTTGTACTCATCTTTAGGTAAATCGTTTTCGTCAAAACCTCTCTGCCCTACTCCTTTAATCCAAGGAACATGTGCATAAGAGTAGTAGGCAATTCTATCTGGTCGTTGCTTTACTGTTTGTTCAATGGTATTAATAATACTCTCTTTTGTTTGATGAGGAAGTCCAAAAATAATGTCATGAGAAATTGACTCATAGCCTATCTCTCTTGACCAGAGATTAACACGATTAACATTTTCAAAAGGTTGCACTCTGTTAATGGCACGTTGTACAACGGGGTCGTAATCTTGAATACCAAAAGAGGTACGTTTAAACCCTAAATCAAACAGTGTTTGAAGTTGTTCTTTTGTTGTCTCATTGGGATGGGCTTCAAAAGAGAAATCATAAACGGCGTGTCGTGTTGCTAATTCAAAAATTCCATCAATCATACGAATAAGATTCTCAGAAGAGAAAAAGGTTGGGGTTCCCCCACCTAAGTGAATCTCCCGAATAGAAGGTTTTCCTTCTAATATATCTACATACAACTTCCACTCTTTTAATACTGTATCAATATATTCATCTTCAACATCATGCCGTTTTGTAATATGCTTATGACAAGCACAAAAAGTACAAAGGTTTTCACAGTATGGCATATGAATGTAAAGAGAAATACCTTCATGTTCATTACTCTCAGTAAAAGCTCTATTAACTGTTTGCGTCCAAGCATCTGAGTCTAACGCGCCTTTATCCCAAAATGGAACCGTAGGATAAGAGGTATAACGTGGACCTGGAATATTATATTTTTGAATCAACGTTGAATTACTAAGATCTTGCATTATTTTCCTTAAGGTTATTATTAAAATAATTATATCTAAAGGATTGTGAAAAGCAGTGATTAAAATCAACAAGAATGAGTAAATCTACCTGAATAATAAATCTTCTAAAAATATATCTTTAGAAACAAGTGCTTTTTACTCAAAAATAGTTATAATTTTTAATTATCCTACATAAAAAGTTATCAATTAAACTGGTTTTAATATGTTATGCTTATTATTATCATAAGGTATTATTATAAAAAAAAGGGTTCTAAATGATTTTTAAAAAATCTTTTATCTTAGCATTACTATTGCTCTCTTCTCACAGTTTACAGGCCGAAACGCTTAATAACTTATCCCTTGAGAATGCATTAGATATTATGAAAAACAACAACTTAGAGTTGAAAATCTCAAAGTTTAATGAACAGATGAAAGCACAAGAAGCACAAATGGCTTCTGGATACAACTATGGAAAATTGGATGTACAATTACAAGCATTACGGTCTAATGATGCAGGAAATATTTTTGGATTTAAACTAAAAAGTAGAGAAGCATCATTTGGTGACTTTGGATTTTCTGAATTTGATGGTACGAATCCTAATATATTAAAAGTACAACCAAATGACTTAAACTATCCAGATGCTAGAAGTCATTACCAAACAACAGTGACCTATATGGTGCCTGTTTTCACTGGGGGAAAACTCAGTCAGTATGGTAAAATTACTAAAGCATTAACCTACATGAGTCAACTTGATACAGAGAAACTACTCAATGAAAAAGTATTTCAAACAACAAAAACTTTTTACGACATTTCACTTATTGAACAATATATTCAAAATTTGAGTAGTATTGTTACCAATATTGATCAGTTAGAAGAGATTGTTCGCAATATGAAAGAGGAAGGGTTCGCAAAAGAGATTGATGAACTTGAAGTAAAAGCTAGAAGATCAGAAGCACAAAGTATGTTAAGTCAAGCAACATACAACAAAGAGTTGGCATACCAATATCTCTCATTTCTTCTCAATAACACCGTAAATTCAATACAACCGTTAAACAAACTTGCGCCTCTACCCGAGATTAATCAAGAAGAGTTAGCCAACAATAACTTAGACATTCAAAAAGCAAAACTTGGATTAAAAATTACCGACATGGCAATAAAACTAGAAGAGTCTAAATTCTTACCTACCGTTGGTGCTTTTGGAGAATATGGTTCAGCTGATGACAAACCTTTTAATGAGTTTAGAAAAAAAGACTTTTATACTGTAGGACTACAACTTGAATGGAATCTTTTTAATGGCGACATTGACCGACAAAGTTTGGAAAAAGCAAAAATTGAAAATATGAAAGTGCAAGACCAAGTTGCGCTAGCAAAAGCTGGAATCTCCTTACAAGTTAAAAAGTTAACAACAAATATTAAAAGTAAAGATGCAGAAATAGCAAGTCTTGAAACACAATATGAGTTTGCTGAAAAAGTATATGAGAACTATGAAGGACGTTACCAAGAAGGAATCTCTTCTATCTCTGATGTACTTATTAAACAATCTAAAGAGTTAGAAGTACTCTTAAAACTACTCACTTCAAAAAATGACAGAAACGCCAAAGTCTTTGAACTTACAAGCATACTAAACATGGGAGATGTATAATGAAAAAAATAGGATTAAAACTGACGATAATACTTGCTTTAGGACTCAGTAGTCTAAATGCAATACAACTTGAACTTTCGGGTTCTGTTATTTCAGATAACCAAAAAATGATTACCAGTAGATACATGGGAATTGTAAAAAAAATGTTGGTTTCAGAAGGTGACATTGTAAAAAAAGGTCAGATTCTTTATGAAATTGATTCAAAAGAGATTGACTCTAAACGAGAACAAGTTGACTTGGCAATTTCACAAGCACAATTGGCCCTACAGATGAACAAAAATCAGTACTCAAATGTACTTTTAAACTTAGGAAGATACAAAAGACTTTTTAAAAAAGGAATGGTCTCAAAGTATGAACTAGAGAACTTACAACTGGGTGCAAAAAATATGAAAGACATGGTTTCCATTGCATCGAAACAAGTAGGTCAAGCCAGAGCCATGAAAAAAGAGGTTCTAAACCAATACAACTACCTAAAATTAAAAGCACCCAATGATGGTGTTATTATTGCAAAAAAGCTCTCTGTTGGAGAGATGGCTATTCCAGGGATGCCAGGGGTTATATTAACAGACTTATCAAAACTTAGTATTGTTGTTGAAATTGCTGAAAACGATATTAAATTCATTAACATCAATGAAAAAGTCAAAATTGAAGTACCTTCCGTTGGATTTAAAGATGAAGGAACCATCTATTCGATTATTCCTAGTTCTAACCCAATGACACACAAATTTAAAATGAAAATTAAGTTTAATACCAAAGGTAAATCTATCTATCCTGGTATGTATTCTAAAGTACACATTAAAGGATAAGCATGGGAAAGCAGACAACAAAAAAGCCATATGTCGTTAAAGATGTTGCTGGTAAGTTAGGTCAAGGTTTCTTACGAAATCCACTAACTGCTGTTCTGGGAATTGTAATTTTAACACTTGGTTGGATTGCACTTTCAACAATGCCAAGAGAAGAAGATCCACAAATTGCCATTTCAGGTGGTGGAGTTATTGTTGCTATGCCAGGAGCAACCCCACTTGAAATTGAAAACATTATCTCAAAACCTCTTGAAAAAAAGTTACGTGAAGTCCAAGGAATCGAACATGTCTACAGTATGTCCATGGACAATGTAGGAATTGTTAATGTTATGTATTTCATTGGTGAGAACAGAGAAGACTCTAACCTAAAGCTTTATGACAAAGTAATGCAAAACATGGATCAAATGCCTAAAGGAGTTATGCAACCACTCATTAAACCTTTTGACATTGACATTGATGTTCCAATTATTACCGTTGCCCTTTATCAAACAAAAAATTCCAAACTTTCATTGGTAGAATTCAATGAAGAAATTAGAAAACTGCAACAAAAAATCAATGCGATTGAGAATGTAGCTAAAACAACACTTCATGGTGCACATAAAGAACAGTTCAATGTAGAAGTTGACATGGGTAAACTTTCTGCTTACCATCTTTCTATGGGACAGATTATGATGGCTGTAAAACAACTCGCTGCCAATGTTCCTGATGTTAAAGGTAGAACAAAAGACAATAAACTGGTTATTTTTGGAATTTCAAATGCAATTAATAGTGTTGAAGACATTAAAAATGTTATGGTTGCAAATTACATGGGCTCACCCATCTATTTACGTGATGTAGCAGAAGTTGAACAAAGCATTGACAAACAGAACTTTCAAGAAGTAGAACTTATCTATAGAGCTAACAACGATACGGACAAGGAACTTAGTAAAAATATTTCACAAGTAACCCTATCGGTTTCAAAACTGGCTGGAACCAATGCTGTTTTTGTTGCACAAGATGTAATGGAACTAATTGAGAACCAAGAAAAACTTTTTGAAGAACTGGGAATTGAATACCTTGAAACACGTAACTATGGAGAACGTGCGAACCATGCTGTTGATGAATTAATGCATCACTTGGTTATTACCATTATTATTATTGCGATTATGCTTGTATTTGCATTGGGTTGGAGAGAATCTATTATTGTAACATTCTCTGTACCTGCTATTTTAGCCATTACACTTTTCATCGCTTATGTGACAGGGCAAACAATGAACAGAATTACCCTCTTTGCATTCTTACTCTCTTTAGGACTGTTGGTTGATGCTGCCATTATTGTTATTGAAAACATTCACCGTCACTTACACAGTCCTGGTGTTGAAGACCGTGAAATGGGTGAACTTTTAGTTGAAGCAACCGATGAAGTTGGTGGGCCTACAAACATTGCAACACTTGCAATTATTATGACCATGGTTCCCATGGCATTTGTTGGAGGAATGATGGGTTCATTTATGAAACCAATTCCATATAACGTTCCAGTTGCTCTTTTTGCATCTCTCGTGGTTGCCTATATTTTCACCCCATATTTGAGTTTAAAACTCTTGAAAAAGCCTGAGCATGGAGAAAAACATGACATAGAAAATAACCCTTATGGCATATGTGAAATATGTGAAGGCGAGCATGAAACACATGAACATGACAAAAATATTAAAACAGAGGAGAAGTAAATGAAAAAACTTGAAATTTTTATTTTTTGGATTTTACAAACTAAATTTAGAAAAAATATGGTTATTTTTTTAACCATATTGGCATTTTTTGCTTCACTCCTAATGTTTCCTTTAGGTGCAGTAAAAGCAAGAATGTTACCAGGAAAAAGTGCTGCAACTTTTTCTGTTTACATTGATACACCCACAGCCAGTTCCATTGAACAGACACGTGAAGTGACCTCATGTGTTACTGATATTTTACGTAAAGAAAAAGAGATTTTAAACATGTCTATCTTTTATGGTCAAGGAATTCCTTTAGATTATGCTGGACTGGTCAAAGGTTCTCTTATGAAGAGAACTGAGAATGTTGCAGAAATTTCCATTAACCTAACACCTGCACATGACAGAGAGGAACCCTCTTTTCTTATGACCAGTAGACTTCGTCCTATTCTTCAAGGAACTTGTCAATCAATTGTCCCTGGAACAGTTATTAAGTTAATTGAACAACCCTCTGGTCCTCCAACACTGGCACAAATTGTGGTTGAAGTACATGGTGATAATATTGAGCGTACACGAAAACTTTCTGTAGAAGTGGCCAATATTTTGACCAATACAAAAGATTTGGTTGACATAGATATTATGTCCGATGACATTTATGACAAATACAAACTTGTTCCCGATATTGAAAAAATTGCACGTTCAGGTCTGGGCATCGAACAAGTGAACAACATCTTGTATTTAGCATTTGAAGGAATGGCAATTGCCACAAAAAATTCAGCAAATCGTTCTGTACAAATTCCTATCTTTTTAATTTTGAGTAAAGAGACTAAACTCTTGACAGAGCACAATGATGATGCTATTCGCTCTAAACTGGCTTCACTCAACCTAATGAATAAAATGGGGATGATGGTTCCATTAACAGAAGTAGTACATATTGTACCTATTAAGTCAACACCAACCATTATGCATAAAGATTTACATCGCATGATAAATGTTATCGCTGAAACAGATAATGTTTCACAAGTTTATCCACTATTAGATGCCCGAGCAGAAATGGTTAAGTATTTTGAAAAAGAGTATGAAGTTAAAAATGCACCTTTTTCAACCTATATGTTTGACCTTGAGTTAACCGACAAAAAAACAGGAGAAGCGTTCCTTTTACGTTGGGATGGAGAGATGAAAGTAACCTTAGATACCTTTAGAGATTTAGGTGCTGCATTCATTGCTGCTTTAGTTCTCATCTTCTTCTTACTGGTTATTTACTATAAAAGTTTTGCCTTAAGTGGTATTATCCTAGGAGGTTCATTCCTTTCACTTATTGGTGTAATTGTAGGTCACTGGGTTGCTGACATGGTGACAACACAAACCTTTTTCTTGACAGCAACATCGCTCATTGGATTTATTGCTTTAATGGGAATTTCCTCTAGAAACTCCCTCTTATTGATTGACTTTGCAATGGGACTTATAAACGATGAAGATATGGAGAAAAAAGAAGCCATAGCCCATGCTTCTGCGACCCGTGCTACACCAATTTTATTAACTGCTGTAGCCATTATACTAGGTTCTGCCCTACTCGCTGGAGACCCAATCTTTGGTGGGCTTGGAGTTGCGCTCATTTCAGGTACAGTGGCTGCTGTATTTGTATCATTACTTTTTGTACCTGTATTAATGGACAATACAAAAGCAATGGATAAAGTCGAAGAAAAGACACTATAACCTACTTTCACTCTTAGGCTCATTTAAAATAATGGGTCTAAGAATCAAAAAAACTCACCACATTTTAATCACATTTAAGATATAATTAATCTTAATAAATTTTATAGGTTACTCTAATATATGATAATTACAAAAGACACATTCCAACTAGCAGCATCCTATACCATTGGTTCATATCTTCTTCCAGGTGAACCGATAGAAAAGCTATCAAATTTTGCTGACTCAAAAATCAAAGTCAACATCAACTCTTGTTCCAATATTATTAAGGGTATTAAAGATGGTTCTTATGACTTAGGACTGATTGAAAATCCAGTATTTGACAAAGAACTTATCTATCATGATTGGATAGAGAATGAGATGGTATTTTGTTCAAAAACAGAATTACCTCATTTTATAAATGAAAAAAACTTAAGTAATTATCAACTTATATGCAGAGAAGAGTCTTCTGATACACGTCTACTCATTGGTGATTTTTTTAAAAAGTTTGGAATTAGTCATAAAAGCTTTAAATCTTTAAAAGAAATCAATAATACCACAGCTGCACTACAAAGTGTTAAATGGTCAAAGGTTAGTCAAACCAACCCTACCCTAACGGTAATCTCTAAACTGGCAATAAAAGATGAAATAGAGCGTAAGGAGTTGTTTGTATCAAGATTTGAACAACAAACAATGCAACATAGATACTATATTGTTCATACAATGGATAAAACTTCTGAACCCATTGTAAAGTTACTTTTAACTCAACTAAAAAAACAAGTTTTATAAAAAGACTTTAAACAAAATCTCTTTTAACTCCAACTTCATCACTTTCGTTAAACACGCTTCATTTGAAAAAATAAAAAAGGGCACAGAATTTGCTCTTGAAGTGTTTAATCTTTTCCTAATTGTTGAAAGTTCATCAATAGAAACAATTTTTTCTCCATCATATAGAGCAAAATTCTTATCAATACCTATTGAAAGTGAAACTATGGAGTAAGCAAAGAAGCTATCATCTCTATTGTATTTCTCTATAAATTTATTTAGAAGTTTTTCTAATTTTTTCTCTTTTTTTAGAGGAATTTTTCCAAACTTTTCTCTAAATCCATAACGTTCTTCTTTGGTCAATTCTAATAAATTATAAAACTCTGATAAATTTTTCCAACTTGCTCTAAAAATATTTTTACCAAAAAGAATATCTTCAAATGCAGCCAAATAATAGCGCTCCTGATAACTCAAGGAAAGTTGATATTTAATCTTGAAATACTCTTTTTTAAAAAGAGAAATTAACCAATTTTCATCAAGTTGAGAGATAATATCTAACTGTTTACTACTGTCTTTCTCCGTTGAAAATTTCCACATCATAGCAATACTCTGATAAATTTTTTTATCTTTGGGAGAAACAGAAAGATACTCTTTAGAGAGATATGTTATAACTTTTTCTAATAAAGTATCTAAACGAGAGATACTATATGTAAAAAAGACTTTTTTATATAAGTTAAATCTACTCTCTAAAAGATGTTCAATATCAGAAAGAGAAGAGGTTAAAAATGCCAATTTAAAACTATTCTCTTCTTCCACAAGTACCGTTTCTCTTGTAATTCTCAAAAAATCTGCAGAAGTTGAGATGTACCCACTCGCTAATAAATCTCTATTTATATAGTCAATTCTGTCTGCATCAATCGTAGAAGCAATAAATTGATGTAGGATAGAATATGAAAAAGACGCTGTTTCAATATCATCAAAAATATTTTTCACTATGAGATAATAGAGCTTAATCAACTCTTTTGAATTTTGACTTTGTTCTAAAACCTCATGGTTAAAAAGCATATTTAAATATTCATAACCAATACTTTCATGCAGTACAAATTTTTCATTAAATGTTATTTTTTTATAAAATTTTAAAAATTTTTTCTCTTCTCTATTAGGATTTTTTATCTCTTTAATTGAAAGATACAACCTTTTTAATGCATACTCAGTTTGATGAGAAAAAGGTAAATGTCCAACATCATGCAAAAGTGCTGCCAAACGTAATGACTGCAGGAGTATCGTGTAGGTTAAACTAAGTTTACTATCCAAGGAAAATGAAAATCCTAATAAGGTTTTATCTTCTATCGTAGTTGATTTTAATTTTATGTCTAATTGATGCTCTTTAATCAATTTTTTAATCTCAATTTCTGCTTGAGTTAAGAACTTTTTAGAACTCTCTTCTGAACTATTAAGTAGTGAACTTTTAAACATATGTGAAGCCACATGCATTGTTCCTAAAGAGTGAATATATCGTTTAGTAGAAATTGAGGGAAAAGAAAAATAAGCCAAAGCATTTTGAGAAATAAAGAGCAAACGATTCACTATCTTACTCTGTAAAAACTTCTCTTCTAATCTGGTATAAGGGATATGACCATAAACGGTGTCATTGACAATTGTATTGTATTTCATGTTATATTTTATTACTTTTTTTGTTAAAAAATTCTTAATACAATATTAGTAAAAATTCTATTTTATTATAAGTTTTACTTTTAATTTATATTTATCCTTATTGATTGTAACAAATTAATACTATTTATGATTTTTCATTAATATATTCATTACTGTTTAAGTTAGCGTAGATTAAACTAATAGTACTACTAACTTTTACAATTGAATTTTGTTAAAGAGTATGAAAAGAAGAAAATGGAGGGTAAATGAAAAAAATTTTGATGCTTGTACTATTATCATTGTCAGTACTACAAGCAGAAAATGCAGGTATAGAAGAGAAGTTAGGGAATCATGTTTCTCTAGACTTAACCTTTCTTGATGAAGCAGGTAAAAGTAGAACCCTTAGAGACTATATGGATGGGAAACCAACACTTATTTCTTTAAACTACTTTCGTTGTTCAGGTATCTGTACACCTCAACTAGAGGATATGGCAAAAATGCTATCTGAACTTGAATTGGCAGAAAATATTGACTACAAAACATTAACCATAAGTTTTGCAGACAATGAGACTACTGCTCTAGCATCGGTAAAAAGAAACAACTTTCTGAATTCTATGACACGACCATATGTTAAAGATGCGTGGCATTTTTTAATTTCAGAAAACAATTCATCTGCAATTCTCTCAAATGAAGTAGGTTTTTCCTATAAAAAAGAGATTTCAAAAGCAGGTGTGGTTGATTGGATTCATGCTGCCTCACTTATTGTTTTATCACCAGAAGGAAAAATCACCCGTTACTTAAACGGTATTGACCAAAGTCCTTTTGATGTAAAAATGGCTCTATTAGAAGCAGGTGAAGGAAAAGTTGGACCAACAATTGCTAAAACATTACTGTATTGTTTTGCTTATGACCCAAAAGGGAAAACCTACATTTTTATGTGGGAAAAAGTAACAGCAACTGTAATTCTAATCATTACACTAATCTTCTTTATCTGGCTTCTTAAATCAGGTAGAAAAGCACAGTCAAACCATCAAAAACAAAGGAGAAATTTAGATGAGTAAAACTTATTTCGACGAAACCCACTGTGCCATAGGGCACCCAAAAACCAAATTAATGCAGTGGCTACTTACTGTTGACCATAAACGTATTGGTATCATGTATGCAGCTGTTATGTTTACATTCTTTTTTGTAGCTGTGTTTACAGCCTTAGCAATGAGAATTGAGCTCTTTGCTCCAGGTGCACAGATCATGGACGGAGACACATTTAACCAAGCATTTACACTTCACGGTGTTATTATGATTTTCCTATTTATTATTCCAGGGATTCCAGCTATTTTTGGAAACATTGTTATGCCACTTATGATTGGGGCTAAAGATGTCTCTTTCCCAAGACTTAACTGGTTTACATTTTGGCTTTACATTTTAGGATGTGTTATCGCACTTTCATCTCTGTTTATTGGAGAAGGGGTAGCTGATACAGGTTGGACTTTTTATGCTCCATACTCTTTAAACACAGGAACAAACGTAATTATGGCACTTGTTGCTGCATTTGTTCTTGGTATGGCTTCAATTCTTACAGGTCTTAACTTCTTAGTTACAATTCACAGACTTAGAGCACCAGGTATGACTTTCTTTAAAATGCCACTATTTGTATGGGGTATCTATGCAACAGCATGGATTCAGCTTCTTGCTACTCCAGTTGTTGGTATTACACTTATTCTTGCAATTTTAGAAAAGTATTTTGGAATTGGTATCTTTGACCCTTCAAAAGGTGGAGACCCAGTATTGTTCCAGCATTTGTTTTGGATTTATTCTCACCCTGCTGTTTATCTTATGATTCTTCCAGCATTTGGTATTATGTCTGAAATCATTCCAACATTCTCAAGAAAAGAAATTTTCGGTTACCGTACAGTTGCTTTATCTTCAGCGTCAATTGCTGGTATTGGTTACTTAGTATGGGGTCACCACCTCTACACATCAGGTATGTCAGATACAGCTAAATCAGTATTCTCATTCTTAACTTTCTTTGTTGCAATTCCAACAGGTGTTAAGTTCTATGACTGGGTTGCTACAATGTACCAAGGTAAAATTGTTCTTTCAACTCCAATGATTTGGGCGCTTGGAACCATTATTACTTTTGCTATTGGTGGTATGACTGGTATTACAATTACTATGATTGGTTTGGACATTCACTTACAAGACACTTATTATTCTGTTGCTCACTTCCACTATGCAATTCTTGGTGGAGTTGTATTTTTAATGTTCGCTGGTATGCACTATTGGTTCCCATTAATCACAGGTAAAATGTATGATGAAGGTAAAGCTAAAATTGCATTCTATTTAAACTTTATTGGCTTTAACCTTTTATGGTTCCCAATGTTCATCGCTGGTTACTACGGTATGCCAAGACGTTACTTTGACTACTTACCTGAGTTCCAAATTTATCACCAACTTTCATTCTTTGGAGCTCTTATATTTATTGCTGGTCTTTTCTATATGTTTTGGAATTTCTATAAAGGTTGGACAAAAGGTGAAGCAGCAGGAACAAACCCATGGAATGCAACCACACTAGAGTGGCACTTACCAACATCTCCTCCACCATTAGAGAACCATACAAAAGTTCCTTATGTTGACTTTGAACCGTATGAGTACCATCATGGTGAGCCTGTAGTTAAATTTAACTACGAAACAATGCAAAGGATAGACTAATGTCACACGAATATGTACCAGAAATCGCGACTGATCGCGATGGAAACCAACATGAAGTACAAGGTTGGCAAGACGATTTTTATGGAGGAAAGCTAGGTTTCTGGCTTTTCATGTTTACAGAAGTAATGATGTTTGGAGCGATGTTCCTTACACTTGCATACTATAACGCATTGCACCCTCAAGATTTTATTGAGGCTTCTGCTGGATTAAATCGATGGTTGGGTGGTTTTAACACCGTTGTACTATTAATTTCAGCATTAACAATGGGTCTTGGTCTTCTTAAAATGAGATCAGGTGATGTTAAAGGTGCAAAACTGATGATTTATGCAACCATTCTTTTGGCAATTATCTTCTTAGGAGTTAAAGCTGCTGAATGGACAGCCGAGTATCATCATGGTATTTTCCTTGGATTACCAGAGATGCAAGGTGGAAATGAAGATTCATTACCATTTGGTAAAATTTTATTCTTTGGAATGTACTTTACAATGACAGGTCTTCATGGATTTCACATTATTCTTGGTATTGGTCTAATGATTTGGTTATTGAAAAGAATAAATGCTGGGAAAGTAACTCCTGAGCATCATATTTTACATTGGAACATTGCACTTTACTGGGATATTGTACACCTTATTTGGGTATTCGTTTTCCCATATTTTTACATGATTGGAGCAGGCGTAAGCGTTGCGACAGGAGGACACCATGGTCACTAATAAAATAAACTACAATGAAGAAAAAGGGCGTTATTATAAAGTTCTATTTGGACTATTACTGTTAACAGCTGTAACATTCATACAGCCTCATCTATTTTGGGCAGGTCATTCATTTGTACCTCAAATGATGATTGCTGTTATGAAAGCATATTTAATTGTAATATACTACATGCACCTAAAAGGTGAGAAACTCATTACATCAATGGTATGGTTTACACTATCCCTTGTAACAGTATTCTTTATTATTATAATTGGTATCGATGTTGCCAATTTCCAATTTGGAGCTGAAAGCTACATTACCTCAGCCCCACATGCAAACTAAGGAGTATATACATGAGTAATAAATTAGAAGGATTTAATGCTAATGCATCTTCATTTAATCAAGGAATGGATACAGCATTTGCTATCCATTTTAGCTTATCCCTACTACTTATTTTATCTGTAGTTGGGCCAATGCTTTACTTTGTATGGAAGTACCGTGCAGATAAAGTTAAAAATGAAGATATTGGAAACTTAACACACCACACTTTATTAGAAATATTATGGACAGGTATTCCTGTCATCATTATGATGGTTTTCTTTTACTATGGAAATACTACCATGGAAGTATTTAGAACCATGCCTGCTGAATCACAAAGTATGATTGTCCATGTAGAAGGTTCCAAATGGAAGTGGAAATATGAATATGCACCAAACAAAGAAGGCTATGTACATAAAATCACCAGTCTATTTGATCAAAAAACACGTTCTGTAAAAAGAGGTCTGTATGTTCCAAAAGATACTAACATTATCTTAAAAATGACATCTCCATTAAATGATGTTATTCACTCTTACTACATCCCTGCTTTTAGAACAAAAGAAGATGTTGTTCCAGGAAGAACCACTAAACTTTGGTTCAACGCTGGTAAAGTTGGAACTTACGATGTTGAGTGTGCAGAGTACTGTGGTACAGCGCACTCTTACATGCTTTCAAAAATTGTTGTTATGGAAAAAGCTGATTATGAAGCTTGGTTCAATAGTGAGAAGAAAACACCTACAGAAGAAGCTGGATCAGCTGGTTCTAAAGGTAAAGCACTCTACGAAGACAATGGATGTGCAGGTTGTCACTCGCTTGATGACTCAACACTCGTCGGTCCAGGACTTGCAACAATTAAAGATAAAGATGCTGCATACTTAAAAGATGCTATTGTTAATCCAAATAAAGATGTTCCTGCAGGATTTACAGCAGGTGTGATGCCACCATTCGCTCTTCCAGACGAAGATGTTGCTGCACTTATTAAGTTTCTTAAAACAGGTGAGTAATGATAAAAGAATTTATATCACTCACTAAATTTGTTCTCTCTTTTGCAGTCTCTTTATCTGCACTCTTTGCCTACATCATGGCAAAGGGAGAAGTTGGGTTTGATATGATTCTAGCTACCCTTGCAGTCCTTTTGGTTGCAATGGGTGTCTCTACTTTAAATCAGGTTCAAGAGTACAAAGAAGACTCTAAAATGGAAAGAACCAAAAACCGTCCTATCGCTTCTGGTAGAATGTCCCCTAAAACAGGTATTATTATTGCTACGGTACTAATTCTTATCTCATTTGCACTTATCTATAGCCTACTCGGTCTCACAGGAATCAACTTTTTTGCATTTTCATTTATTTGGTACAACTTAATGTATACACCACTTAAAAAGAAATCTGCATTGGCTGTTGTTCCAGGTGCTATTTTAGGAGTCATTCCTCCTGCTATTGGTTGGATGGTTGCTGGTCATACTCTTTTTGAATTAGAGTTTTATACCTTAGCTGCATTTTATTTCATTTGGCAAGTACCACACTTTTGGTTACTGGTCATGTTATTTCATGGAGACTACAAAGATGGTGGCTACCCTACTGCCATGCGTCTTTTTGGAGAAGGAACACTACAGAGACTTACTTTCGTGTGGTTGATGCTAACCATCAATGCAGGTATTTTTATGGTCTATACTTTTGAAGTTTATTCAATGGTTACTATTGGGCTTACTGTCCTTTTAGCTATATGGGCATTTATGACTTCATTGAAACTACTTAAAAAAGATTTTAAACTAACCGATGCGCGTGCAATTTTTTGGAAAATTAACGCTGCTTTTTTAGGAACCATCATCTTACTTAGTATTGATGAATTCATTAAACATCATGTTTAATTATATGTAATGGGGTATTAACCCATTACAATAGTTAATTTTTATAATTACTAATTATTAATAATTACAAAAGCTTAACTATACATCATGAGTTATAACTAATTTAGCTATACTCTAAAATATTTCACCACAAGGCAGATCAATGAAAAAATACCTTTTGCTTATAGCATTTCTTTTTAACTTCTCACATGCAGAACAGTTAGGTGTGCAAGAAAAACTAGGGACTACTATTCCTTTAAACTTAACCTTCACAAATGAGCAATCTAAATCTGTAACTTTAAAAGAGTTAATGAACAACAAACCAACACTCTTAACACTAAATTATTTTAAGTGTGCAGGCATTTGTACGCCACAACTCACAGAAATGGCAAAGATGCTTTCTCGACTACATCTAGCAGAAAACATAGACTACAAAGTAGTTACTGTTGATTTTGCAGAAGATGAAACTGTTAAGTTAGCAAAAATGAAAAAGAAAACTATGATTAACTCAATGGAAAGACCCTATGTAGCAGATGCATGGCATTTTGTCATTGGAGAAAATAACAGTTCAGGAAAACTGGCAGAGGCTGTTGGCTTTAAGTACAAAAAAGTAGTAAATAAAGAAGGTAAAACAACAGGTTATCTACATGGTGCAACCATTATTGTTCTTTCTCCAACAGGTAAGATTGTACGTTATTTAAGAGGAGTACAACAATTACCTACTGATATTGCAATGGCCGTTAAAGAAGCAGCTCAAGAAAAAGTATCAACTTCTATCCCAAAAGATTCACCTTTTTGTTTTACAAAAAGACCAACTGCCGATATGCTTGTAAATAAAGTGACTAAGTCTTGGATGGTATTTATGCTTCTCGTTGTTGTTGGACTCTTTCTCTATCTTCTTAGAAAAAAGAAAAACTAAGCTTAGGTAAAAGGAAAAATATTGGAAAATAAAATCTACAATCTAAAAACTATTTTAGATACCATATTTAATAGTAAAAACAACAAAGTCAAGAGGCGATTAATCTATGACAAGTCTCCTATGGGAGGACTAAGTAGTCAATGGATTAAATTTTTACTGATACTCATGCCGTTTCTCATGTATGCAGCAATTTTCAACCCTCGTTCATTTGAATACTTAGGAATTGCACAAGCCATTGTTTTCTACATTATACTTCTTGTCTTTGCAATGCAAATAGTTATTGGAGTAGCCTATTTCAATAACAGAAGTGTTGTTAAGAAGATTACACCTTCATGGAAACACTACTTTGAAGGGGTTGAACTTAAAATGATTTTATCTTCAGGAGTTACTCCTTACGTAGATTTTATGCAACAGTATGAGTCAGCACTAGAAGGTGGATTAGAAGGTGAACATCTTCACTCTAAATTAAAAGAAGCATTTGTCCAAATGGAAAATGAAAATAAAGATTTAATTGATGCTATTAATCGTGATAAAAATACTAAAGCAGGAAAATAAAATGTTAAAAAAATTTCTATCAATAGCCCTACTCTCGGTACTTAAATTATCTGCTTCTGATAAACTTCTTCTACAAGAAAAATGTAAAAAAGAAGATGCCACAGCATGCTATAAAATAGCCTTACCACTTATCTCTGGAGAAAATGCAAAAGCACAAGATATACTAGAAGAAGGTATGAGCTATATGCGTAAAGCCTGTATTTTAGGAGAGAACAAAGGTTGCGATGCCATGGGAGATCGTTACTTTAATGATAAAAACTATGGTATTGCAAAAAAATATCTTACTGGCTCTTGTAACAGAGGCATAAAAAGTGCCTGTGAAGCTGTAGGAACCATTTATCGTGATGGACTTGATACCAAAGCAGACGATGTAAAATCTAGAGAATTTTACGAAAAAGCTTGTACCTTAAAAAGTGGTGATGCCTGTTACAATGTAGCCATTATTTATCGTGGTGGTTTTGGTGTTGAAAAAAGTAGAGTTAAAGAGAAAGAATTCTACAAAAAAGGGTGTAATTCTGGTCTAAAAGCAGGTTGTGATAGATTTAAAGAGTTAGACAATGAGGACAAGGGTATTGAAACTGGAATTTGGGCAACAATAAAACAGTGGTTTAGATAATATTATAGGGTTTTTATGAAAAAAAAGGGTATTTTTTATGAAAATATCCTAAAATCTTGACCTAAATCAACTTTTTTATTCTTTATGTTTTATATAATAAGTAAATAGTTTTTTATAATCATCAAGTATAAAGAGAATCAATATATTCGTATTTTCTATTATGCAAAACATATAAATAAAACCCGTAAAATAGCCATTTAAGACCAATATTCTCTTAGTTTAAATGCTTATTATTTAATATAAAAAAACATGAAATGTTTACACAGTATCAATTCTACACGCTTATTAATATAATTTTTATCAAAAAAACTTCTTCAATATTTTTTTAAGTCCCATATAATCAAAATATCATATAATTAATGGTGAACGTTTTAATAATCTTAGCTTATTCTTAAAGTAAGTTGAGATTTTAAAATGTAAATTTTACACAGAGGAGGTAATGTATGCAATCAAATGCAGCATTAGAATATGACTACACTGTCGCAAAACTGTTTACTTATGTAACCATTTTGTTTGGCTTTTTAGGTATGTTAGTGGGAACAATTCTCGCGTTACAACTAGCGTTTCCTGAATTAAACAATCTTATTGGAGAGTATGGAACTTTTTCTAGACTTAGACCAGTACATACCAACACCGTAATTTTTGGATTTACAGTATCTGGTATCTTTGCTACATGGTACTACTTTGCTCAAAGAGTTTTAAAAGTTTCTATGGCAGAATCTAAATTCTTAATGACAATTGGAAAAATTCACTTCTGGCTTTACTTTGTTGGTGCTTTAATCGCTACAATTTCACTTGTTTTTGGTATCTCTGCAGGTAAAGAGTATGCTCAATACGAGTGGTGGGTTGACATCGTTATTGTTATCATTTGGGTTCTTTGGGGTGTTTCAATCTTTGGACTAATCGGAATTAGAAGAGAGAAGGCTCTTTATGTTTCAATTTGGTACTACTTGGCTTGTTTCCTTGGAATTGCTATGCTTTACCTATTTAACAACATGTCTATTCCAACTTATTTCGCTACAGAAGGTCTTGGTGCAATTACTCACTCAGTTTCTATGTATGCAGGAACAAATGATGCACTAGTACAATGGTGGTATGGTCACAATGCTGTTGCATTTGGATTTACTGTTCCAATCGTAGGTATGATTTATTACTTCTTACCAAAAGAATCTGGTCAAGCAATTTACTCATATAAATTGTCTTTACTTTCTTTCTGGGGATTAATGTTTGTTTACCTTTGGGCTGGTTCACACCACCTACTATGGTCAACTGTTCCTGACTGGATGCAAACAATGGGTTCTGCTTTCTCAGTAGTTCTTATTTTACCATCTTGGGGTTCAGCGATTAACATGCTTCTTACTATGAAAGGTGAGTGGAATCAGCTAGCAGAAAACCCAATAATTAAATTTATGGTTATCGCTTCTACATTCTATATGTTATCAACAATTGAAGGACCAATTCAAGCTATTAAATCAGTAAATGCTATTGCGCACTTTACAGATTGGATTCCTGGACACGTTCATGATGGTGTACTTGGTTGGGTTGTGTTCATGATTATGGCATCACTTTTCCACATGGCTCCTCGTATGTTTAAAAGAGAAATTTACTCTAAAAAACTTATGAATATTCAATTCTGGATGCAGACTACTGCTGTTGTTCTTTACTTCACATCTATGTGGGTAGCAGGAATTACACAAGGTATGATGTGGAGAGCTGTTGATGAGTATGGTAACTTAATGTACAGCTTTATTGATACAGTAACAGTACTTCACCCGTACTACACAATTAGAGGTGTTTCTGGAGTGTTATATATTTCAGGATTTATTCTGTTTGCATTTAACATGTACAAAACTATGACTGCTGGTAAAGAACTTTCTGAAGAACCACAGTTTAGAACACCTATGGCATAAGGAGGTATATATTATGTTTTTTCATTGGTTAGAAAAAAACCCATTCTTCTTTGCATTAATGGTAGGATTAGTAATCTCGTTTGCAGGTTTAATTGAAATTGTTCCAAACTTTGCTAAGGCTGCACGTCCCGTTGCAGACTTAAAGCCAAGAACAGTTTTAGAACTTGCTGGTAAAAATGTTTATGTGAAAGACAACTGTATTGCATGTCACTCACAAATGATTCGTCCATTTAAGTCTGAAACAGACCGTTATGGTGAGTATTCACTTTCTGGTGAGTACGCTTACGATAGACCTTTCCTTTGGGGTTCTAAAAGAACTGGTCCAGACTTGCACCGTGTAGGTAACTACCGTACAACAGAATGGCATGAGAGTCACATGAAAGATCCATCTGCAATTGTTCCTGGTTCAATCATGCCTAAATATACACACCAGTATACAAATATTGCTGATTTAGAGACTGCATATGCAGAAGCTGTAACAGTTAAAAATGCATTCTTTGTTCCTTATGGTCCTGAATTTAAAAGAACCAGAGCAGCATGGGAAGCACATCTTCCAAAAGTTTTAGCAGATGCTAAAGCAATTGCAGATGACATGAAAGACGAAGATGTTAAAAAAGCAGTAGCGAATGGTCAAGTACCTGAAATCGTTGCACTTATTGCTTATCTTAACAGCTTAAAGTAAGGAGTAGGAAATGGACATTAGAGAACTTCAAGGTTATACCTCACTCTTTATGACCATTTTATTGGTGATCATATTATACTGGTACATTATGTACCTGTATAGATCAGAAAAAAAAGGTGAACGTGACTTTGAAAAGTATGGAAGAATTGCACTCGATGATAGCATCGACACTCCTCCAGTGGAAGACAAGGTTGCCTCACAAAGAGATTATACAAAGGAGCAAAATTAAATGAATGCATTAATGATAAAATCATTAGGATTTGCAGCACTACTAATTGTTGCAACAATTTATGTTGTAATGAGTATGGACATTGACTTAACAGATTCAATCAATGCCATTACTATGGGTGGAGCAATCGCAATTGCTGTAATTACTGCAGCAGTTTCTGTAAAATACATTAACCAAATGAAAACCGATACAGCAACAGGTGAGCTTGTTGATGACAGTTGGGATGGAATTGGAGAATATACAAACGAACTACCATCAGGATGGGCTTATACTTTTTTAGCTTTATTCTTTTGGTCAATGTGGTATGGACTTATTGGATACCCAGTAAATCAATACAGTCAAATTGGTGAATACAACCAAGAAGTTTTAGCTTACAACGCTAAATTTGAACAAATGCATAAAGATGCAGACACTTCAACACTTGAATCAATGGGTAAATCTCTCTATTTAGTACAGTGTGCACCATGTCATGGTAACACAGCTGATGGTCTTTCAGGTAGAGCTCATGATTTAACTACTAGAATATCTAAGGCACAAGTTTTAGATGTTATTAACAATGGTTCAAATAAACTTGCTTATCCAATGGGTATGATGCCTCCAGGTATGGCTTCTGGTCAAGATGCTGAAGACATTGCAGCATACGTTTCTGGTGGACTCAAAGGTGAAGCACCTGCATCTTATGCAGCATGTACTTCATGTCATGGACCTGATTCAAAAGGTAACAATGGTATGGCACCTAACTTAACAGGTTATGACAATGCTTTACTTAGCCATGTATTACAAAATGGTAAAAAGGGTATAATTGGTACAATGCCAGCATTTAAAACCATGATTACCCCTATTCAAGAGAAAGCATTGGCTGTTTACATTCAGTCAATTCAATAAGAAGGAGTTCAGTATGGCAGAAAACACAAAAAGAAGTATTTGGAGTCTCAATGGGATTCCAGGAATGCTTATCGCAGTTCTTTTGTTAATTGGAGTACTTATTTTTCTTCAATTAGCAGTTGTTGTAAGTTATCGTTATGGAGCAGTAGCTCCTTATGATGAAGCACCAATTAGAGACATTAAAAATATTAAAATGATTGCTGATATGGAGGCTCAAAGAGCATTTGCTTTTCAAACTCCAAAAGCCGATAAATAAAGGATAAAACATGATTAAATACATGGACAAAATTTTAATAGCGTGTATGTTAGGTGCAGCAGTTATGGCTGTTTACCTTTCAATATCTCAAAACCTTCTTTACGTTGGTTAATATGCTAAGCATACTAAAACCTAGGAAAGCGATACTTCTCGCTTTCCTTCTTCCTCTTCTACTTAACGCATCTCACATATTAAAAAAAGATACCTTATCACCAAAAGCCATAGAGCTTATAGATAAAATGGGAAATGAATTAGCAATAAAAACAGCTATTAATGCTTATGTTCTGACAACAAATGAAGCATTTCCTATTGGATTTAATTTGGTTGAGTACTCTAAACAATATGCGAAACAAATGACTAAACCTTATGTTCTCTATATTTTTGCTCCCAATGCGAAGATTACAGAGAAGTCAGAGATTACAGGTCGTGTAGGTATTGTTCCCTCGTCTGGAGAAATTCGTAAACTTTATGATTATGATGCAGTACGCACTGCTGGACTTGATGTCATTACAGTTAAAGATAAAAACTCTATAGAAGATAAACAAAACATTGGTGTAGTTCAAGCTTATTCTGAGTTAGCAGACAATATTGCTGAAGCTAAAGGTACTGAACTTTCAACAACCATTCCCAATGACACAAGAATCTTTATTTTAATCTTTAAAGTTATTTTATACATTGGTTTGGCTTTAGTTGGATGGATTTATATTCTACGTCCAATAGTAATGAGGAAAAAATAATGACAAAGAAGAATCAAAATCGTTTTTGGTTTGCACTTGTAATGGGAATGCTTTCTTTTGGTATCGGTATGGTTATTTGGACAGTTAAACAGGCCTCTTCCATACCAGTACATGAGTCTAACAACTTCATGCTAAAATACCAAACAGCAGATATGAATATTAACGAAATTTTAGAGCTTGAGAAAAAGTTTAATGAAAAGTACACAATTGAACTTAAAGACTTTGAACTTATTACTTTAGATCAAGAGTCACAAAACTCGAATGCAAAAAGAGTACAAATTGTACCTGTCAAATTAACGGATGGCGAAAATAGTTTTACTTTTGATGTTAAAACAAAAGAGAGTGAAGCTATTCAAGATGCAAACGTGACATTTTTATTAACACGTCCACATACTCGTGTAGATGATGTTTTAGAAGAGCGTGTCCACTATGACAATGGTCACTATGTTACAAAAGCGTTGAACCTTACAAAAAAAGGTCGTTATACCTTACAAATAAAAGTAGAAATTGGTGGTCTTACAGGCTACAAAGAAATTCCTGCTTATTTA
>Ga0256826_1000460_pt1 | contig 24579 bp, 12 predicted proteins | sample CV79metaG_FD_185975 | JGI IMG/M metagenome (GOLD analysis project Ga0256826, IMG submission 185975) | Hydrothermal vent microbial communities from East Pacific Rise, Pacific Ocean - CV79 | ecosystem: Environmental > Aquatic > Marine > Hydrothermal vents | place: Pacific Ocean: East Pacific Rise...
TCATCAAAACCACTTAAAGCATCGTCATCAAGTGCTGTGCTCTGAGCAGGTTCATCAAACCCCTCCATCGCAGCATCAAGATCATCTGCTGCGTGAGTTAAAGATGTTGTTAACAATAAGGCTGAGAGAACAAGCGAGAGGTGACGCATCTATATCCCTTTTTCGATCTGTCTGACTGTAAAGAAGTTGTCACTAAGGTCTTGGTTGAACTTCACATCGTTAAACTTCAAGATGGTGGTGTGGAGTGTCTGCTTCCCTTTTTTGGTCTTCATCTCAATCTCAGTAGCAACCCAGATACCATCGATCTTCTCAAGTTTTTTGACATCCATATACTTCTTTTTACCGCCATCAACCATAAAGTGCAAAGCACGAATGACGACAAAGTTATCTTGACGTACAAACATGTATGACTTGCTATAGCCTGTTTCATCAATGGTCTTTTGTCTCTTAGGCGTAGACTCAATGATCCAGACCTTATGTTGGCCCACCTTAGCCTCTTTGGCTAACTTGTAAGTGTAATCTTCAATACTACGGCTTGTCATGTCTGAGTAGGTAAAGTCAGAACCCATAAACGAAGCACTCTTGTCGTTCGAAGCAATACGCTTGCTCTTTTTGAGCGCGGGCAGGTAGAGCCACTGATCATCATCTTTGGCACTATCATCATAATCATAGGTTAAAAATGCCGTGTTTTTTACATCACTTGGGCTTAAAAAGAAGATTGCACTGTAGATATCTTCTCCCTTATCTTTAGCATACTTCTTCATGGAGCGAATACGCTTAGAGCCATGCTTATCAATCAAGATCATCTTCATGGTAGCAACACCATTGTCACCATCATCTCTTGTGTCCACTTTTTGGACGATCTCGTTCACGCTCATACTTGCCAACAGAGCAGCTTGTGCTAAGGCAATCAGTAGTAGTTTTTTCATCATAATGTCTCCTTGTGACCTTTATAGAGTAGTTTCATCAATGCTGGGGCGATCAAAAAGTCTGCCGCTAAGGCAACGATGATCGCGGTTCCTGCTAAGAGTCCGAAGTTAAAGAGGTTGGCCATACTTGCAAACAGGTAGACGTAAAAACCAATACTCAAGACAATCGTTGTGATCAACATCGCACGACCACTTCCTGTAAGTGTCAGACGAACGGCTTCATCAACACACTTTCCTTCATCATAATAACGTCTAAAGTTGTGCATAAAGTGAACGTTATCATCCACCGCCAAGCCTAAGACAATGGTACCCACTAACATTGTAAAGAGATCAAATGGTATGTTAAAGAGGACCATGACCGCAATGACAAAAAAGACAGGAAAGAGGTTAGGGATCATACTGATGAGTCCTAACTTCACATTTCCAAGTAACAACATCATCATGATTGAGATGAGTACAATTGCAATAGCATAACTCTCACCGGCACTGGTGATAGCAGCTGTGATGGTATCTGCTAGAAGTGGGATCATTCCAGTGAGCTGAACCTCAACACCTGCAGGAAGCGTCTTTTCAAGATGAATTTGAAGATCTTCTAACATGCCGTGATACTCAACAGAGTCTACCCATGGCATCTTCATCGTGATACGTGCTTTAGAGAACTGTGAGTCTACAAAGTCCTCAAGGTCATCGCTACCACTGTTCTCAAACAGCAAGATCTCTTGAGCGATTAGGTCAGGGTCTTGTGGCAAGACGTAGTACTCAGAGGCATTGGCATGGAGTGCTTTATGGATCTCTTTCATCACATCCACAATACTAACAACCTTACCCACAAAGTATTTATCTGTTGAGATGGTCTCTGCATACGCTGCTGTCTCTTCGATGCTTTTTAGTAGCGCATAATCATAAAGACCATTCTCTTTTTTGGTATCAATGATCAACTCTAGAGAGATGGTACCACGCATCTCTTGGTCAATCTGCTCTGTTGCTATACGGGCTTCATTGGTTTCTGGTAACCATGTTAGTGGGTTGTGTGAGTACTTCATCTGTGTTGCTAGACCAATGGTAATGGCCATTAAAGTCAATGAGACAACAACTATCGCCTTAGCACGACGTTGAGAGAAGTCAGCGATCTTCTCTAGGATCGTCTCTAGCTTATCTTTGTAGGTCTCACTCACATATGCTTTACGTTTGATAGGAAAGATTGCAATTAAAACAGGTAACAAAACCATACTTACAATCAGAGCAATGATCACACCTGCTGCACCATAAATACCCAAGTCAGAGACGGGAGCTACTTTAGAAAAAGCAAAAGAGCCAATACCCGCTGCAGTGGTTAGTGAGGTCATGATGATGGCAAGACCTGAGTGGTGTAAGGTGTAAGCAATAGACTTATACTTATCGCCATGTTGATCATAATGGTGAAAGAAGATTGCCATGATGTGGATGGATGTTCCCACACCAACAGCTAAGATGAATGATGGCAAGATCTGTGTTGGGATCTTAATAGGCGTTCCAAAGAAGGACATCAGACCCACCGTACTCAGTACAGATAAGATGACTGCCAATAAGGGAAATACAACCCCTGAAACACGTTTAAATAGTAGTGAAAGTAAGATGACAATAGAGAGCAAAATGAGTGCATTGAACTTTTTGATGTCACTTTGCATTGAGCTTTTTAGGGTCTCTGTCACACTAGGGCTACCTGCGATCTGAATCTCAAAGTTTGCTTTTTCATGTTTTTTGACAATGTCTCGTACGGTATGAACCATCTCGGCCATCTCTTCATCAGAGATAAACTCTTGAGGCTCACTTGACGCATCCTCCTCCATCTCATCAAAGCCAGCCAACTCATCTTCGACGACTTCTTCACCTATAGAGGTGTAAGTATTGGCCTCTAAGACAATGACACTAAAGGTACCATCACTGTTTAAAAGAAGGTCTTTGTACATTGGATTGGCAAAGGCAAGCGCCTTTTTTGCTTCAAGCTCTTGAGTATTTTGTGGCCATGTCTCAAAGAGATCTTCTACGAGCAGAGACTCCTCATCCCCTGTTGTGTTACGAGCATTAATGAGTGAGGTAATGTCATTGAGGTAGGGTACATTGCTTTTTAAGTCTTCATGCAAGGCTTTAAGTTCGTTAAGGTTCTCTAGCTTAAAGATCCCATCACTTTTAATGGCCACTACAATCTTCTCATCATGTCCAAATTGGTCTTGAAACTTGTCGTAAGCCACACGCACAGGGTCATCTTCGCGTAAAAAGCCCTCAGTCGTTGTGTCTAGTGTGATCTTTGGCACATTGACGATCATGCTCATCAGTAAGATAATCATACTCGCAAGCACAATATACTTGTGTTTACTGATCCCTTCACCGACCTTATAGAGCCAGTTGTCAACGGCGTTAGTCGCTCTTTTCATTTATCATCCTTAGTACCTAGGTACATTTCATTATTGTATGGCCGCAATCGTACAGCAATGATATTAGCGTAATGTTAAAAAGGAGTATGAAGGTGTAGATGTAGAGGTGGTCTTAGAAAATAGTGAAGTGTTTTCGCCTGAAAATGAAAGAAAAAGGCGAAAATTTTATTAGGAGTGAGAAAACAGAGAGGGAGTGAAACTCTTTTGCTTTCGTAGTCACAGTATAGAAGTAAAAAGTGTGAAAATAGTGTGGAAAAGTCGAAATAGCTATCTTTTTAAAATTTTAATGAAAAACGTGTACCTGAGGCATCCGCTTGAACCATGATCTCAATATCCATAGCATCACAAAGACGCTTTACGATGTCTAGTCCAATCCCACTACTGCTCTGTTCTGAGTAGTTACGCTCAAAGACTCTTTCTGGATTTTCGATACCACTGCCATTATCTTCTATGATAAGTGTTTTCTCTTTAACATAGATCGCGATCTTACCTTTAGTGCTGTTATATTTACAGGCATTGGAGAGAAGATTATGCAAGATCTGTTTAAAGGCATTGGGATTAATATGAACGGTTAATGCACTACACGTTGTTGCAAAGTTGAGATCGGGGTAGATGCTTTTATAGGTCAATACCATCTCATGAACAACCTTACAGATATCAACATCTTCGAGTTGGAAGGTATCTTCTTCGAGTAAGACCTTGAGATTTTCATGAAGTTCAGAGATCTCATAACTACTTTTTTCGATACGTTTCAGTGCTTTTTTTTCACTACAAGCACTATCTTTTTCAAGTAGTTTCAAGTTGAGTTTGATGGTTGTCAAGGGTGTATTAAGATCATGGATAAGGTCTTTAGCAAACTTATCAAGATTTTTGATCGCTTCTCGCATAGGACGTAGTGCATTACGCGTCAAGTAGAGGCTAATAAGTGCAAACAAGATCAATAACATCATCTGTACTGCAATGATCTGTAGTCGAAGCTCGTAGATATGTGCATCAAAATGTTTACGACTCTTGGTAATAAAGAGGTAGTGGGTATGCTCTTTATTGACAGGGACATACTTCTCAAACTGTGTCTCACTCATTACTAAAGTTCCCATGGTAAAGTTTGGAATATTTTTTTCAACAATAGTATGGGTAATATCAGTCGCAGTGGTTGGCTCATGCATCTTGATCTGTCGGGCATAACTGATCATGGCAAAGTGCTCATCTTTGACACGTTGCTGGTACTCTTGATCACAAAAGAGATGTCCTGCTACCAAGATTAAGATGGCTACACTACTAAAATATGCGAGAAAAAACTTCCAAAATGATCTTTTTTCATGATGTTGCAAGACGGTACCCTATCCCTTTAATAGTCTGTATAGGTAGACCATATTTACGTAGTTTGTTGATATGTACACGTAGTGCACCCTCGCTCGCTTCATCTCCATCAGAGAGCTCCATCAAGATATGTTCTTTACTCAAAGTCGTATTAAGATTTTTAAAAAAGAGGGTGGTCAGTCTTAGCTCAACAGGCGAAAGGGCTATAAAGTGCTCCCCATCATAAAGCTCATTGGTATCGATATGGAAGTTAAAGTTTTCTATAGAGATGATGTTCTCTTTGATCTTTAGACGTTTACGGATCAAAGAGTAGATACGTACGATCAACTCATCAAAGTCAAAAGGTTTTTTGATGTAATCATCTGCACCGACCTCAAACCCTTTAGAGAGAGAAGCAATATCACTCATCGCAGTGATAAAGATGGCAGGGGTCTCATCACCACTGCTACGGAGTGCGTCGAGAAGTTCAAAACCATTAATGAAGGGGACATTGACATCCAATAAAAAGAGATCATACGTGGCTATAAATGTAGCATCAAGTGCTTGCTGGCCATCACCAACCCATGTCACGTCAAAGCTTTCAAGTTCTAAAAGTTCAATGAGTGTCTCAGCAAGATTAACATCATCTTCGACCAGTAGTAAACGTGCCATCTGCTCTCTTTTGTATAGATAGATAACAGTATGATGGCATAAAGGTATTAATGCAATGTTAAAGAGGTGTTAGCATAGGGTGAAAAAGAGAGATAAAAAGGTCAGAGAGAAAGAGAAGGCCGAAGCCCTCTATAAAAGCTTTTTAGCCTTTATAGTTCTCAAGGTATTTTGTATCGAAGTTGTTGTTGATGAAGTCAGGGTTTGCCATCATCTTCTTGTGAAATTCGATTGTAGTACGAATACCTTCGATCTTAAACTCACTAAGTGCACGGTGCATACGCTTTACAGCCTTCTCACGTGTGTCAGCTTTAACAATAAGTTTACCGATCATTGAGTCATAAGTTGATGGTACGTTGTAACCTTGGTGTGCATGGGTATCAATACGAATACCTAGACCACCTGGAGCTACCCACTCTTTAATAAGACCCGGTGATGGCAAGAAGCGCACTGAGTCCTCCGCAGAGATACGACACTCAATAGAGTGACCGTGAAATGTGATGCTCTCTTGTGAAGGAAGTGCTTCACCTTCAGCAACACGTATCATCCACTCGATCAGGTCAAGACCACTGACCTCTTCAGAGACAGTGTGCTCGACTTGAAGACGTGTGTTCATCTCCATGAAGTAGAAGTCAAGATTTTTGTCAAGCAAGAACTCAAATGTACCTGCACCTTCATACTTAATGAACTTAGTTGCACGTACCGCTGCTTCGTGAAGACGCTCACGTACTTCTGGAGTCAGTACATTTGCAGGTGACTCTTCGATAAGTTTTTGGTGACGACGTTGCATAGAACAGTCACGCTCACCCACATGAATAACATTACCATGGCTGTCTGCCATGACCTGTACTTCGATGTGGCGTGGTGCTTCGATGAACTTCTCCATGTAGATGGTTCCATCGCCAAATGCGGTGATCGCTTCTGATTCAGCTGCCAAAAATGCATTTTTTAGACCTGATTCTTCTTCAACAACACGCATACCACGTCCACCACCACCTTGAGCAGCTTTCAAGATCACAGGATAACCTACGACTTTAGCACGTTTAGCAGCATCTTTGATATTAGAGATCGCACCATCACTTCCTGGAACAACAGGAACGTCAGCACGGACCATAACATCTTTAGCTTTTGACTTATCACTCATCAACTCCATAACAGCAACGGTTGGCCCAATGAACTTGATGCCGTGATGTGTACAGATCTCTACAAAAGTTTGGTTCTCAGAGAGAAAACCATAACCTGGGAAGATCGCATCACAGTTACTGATCTCTGCAGCAGAGATGATTGATGGGATATGAAGGTAAGACTCAGAACTTGGAGCCTCACCAATACAGATCTTTGCGTCAGCAAGATCTAAGTATGCTGCGTCTTTATCGCCTTTTGAGTAGACCGCTACAGCCTCTTTACCCATCTCTTTAATAGTACGAATTGCGCGAAGAGCAATCTCTCCACGGTTCGCAACTAAGATACGTTTGATCTCAGCCATATTTAGATCTTCTCAACGACATATAGTGGCATGTCGTATTCAACTGCCTGACCATCTTTAGCCAAGATCTCAACGATCTTACAGTCAAACTCAGCTTCAAGCTCATTCATGATTTTCATTGCTTCAAGGATTGCAACCGGTTGACCCTTCTTCACAGTGTCGCCCACTTTAACAAATGCTGGAGAATCTGGTGATGGAGAAGAGTAGAATGTACCTACCATTGGCGAGTCAATCGTGTCACCTGTGATCGCTGCTGCAGGTGTAGCTGCTGCTTCGATTGCTGGTGCAGCCGCTGCTGCTACTGGTGCTGCTACAGCTACAGGAGCCGCTTGAACAGGTGCTGCAACAAGACCTGTTGCTTTTTCCATCTCGATTTCAAAACCGTCTTTGTTGATTTTGATCTTAGAAAGACCACTCTCGTCAAACTTTGTAATAAGTGAGTTAATTTGCTTCATTTCCATAGTAAAAGGCTCCTAAATAGCTTCTAAACACCTTTGCACCCTCTTAAAGGTACGCAAGTGTCCTTAAAATTAATGCGATATAATAGCACAACTATTATTAATACGAGTTATTTAACAGCTTTTTCAACTAGCCAATAACTCTAAAACTGATTTAATATTAAAGGATGCACGATGGGTTTAAAAGCAGATACATGGATACGTGAACAGTCAATCGAAAATGGGATGATTACTCCATTTTGCGAAGACCAAGTAGGTAAAGGGGTTGTCTCTTATGGTTTAAGCTCTTACGGTTACGATATTCGTGTGAGTAATGAGTTTCAAATCTTTACCAACTTGAACTCTACGGTTGTTGATCCTAAGCATTTTGATGAAGCAAATGTTGTGGATTTTGAAGGCGATGTTTGTATTGTTCCCCCGAACTCTTTTGCACTTGCTCGAACGGTAGAGTACTTCAAAATCCCTCGTGATGTCTTGGCGATTTGTCTGGGTAAATCTACATATGCACGTTGTGGTATCATCGTTAATGTCACACCATTTGAGCCAGAGTTTGAAGGTCATATCACCATTGAGATCTCTAACACAACACCACTTCCTGCTAAGATCTATGCTAATGAAGGTATAGCCCAAGTACTATTTTTGCAAGGTGATGAAGTGTGTGAGACCTCTTATGCAGACAAAAAGGGTAAGTATCAAGGACAAGAGGGGATCACGCTTCCAAGGATTCTCCAATAACAACGCAAAACAAAGCCCTGACACAGGTGATCATCTTTGGGGGTGTTTTGATCCCCTTCATGATCAGCTTTTTTGACATTACGCTACGCACAGTCACCCAAGAAGCCATAGCACCAGATACTTTGATGTTTATTAGTTTTGGTCTGATGTTTATGCTTTATAGTTTTGCTTATTACCAACTGTTCAAGTGGTTGCTTAAAAGTTATGATCTTGAAGCAGCTACTGTGCGTGACCAGATCATTCTTGTCACACTCATCAGTGATCTTCTTATCTATGCGTCTCTTTTTAATGCAGAAAACAGCTTTTCTAACCTGATCTGGGCAGGTTTTTACTTGCTACTTTTGATGACTTTTTTTCTTATTGCTCAAAAGATCATTCAAAAAAAAGATATTAATCATTTGTAAATGAGTCCAGCGTTATAATTTTAATATCTATCAAGATAAAGGATTATAAATGTTACACGAATACAGAGATATCATTACTCACATGAAAGAAAATGGTAATAACAATGCACACTTTTTACACATCTTTGACAAGCACAATGCACTAGACGACCAAATCGCTGCAGGTGAAAAAGGGACAATGACAGATGTTGAACTTGAGACACTAAAAAAAGAGAAATTACTTCTAAAAGATGAAGCTTACGGCATCTTAATGGCCTACAAAAAAGAGCATAACCTTTAATTACCGCTATAAGGCACTGAAGCTTCAGTGCTGTTTTAACACTACCTCAACAGACCTATTTTAACACCGTTTTTATCTGACTCAATTGATGATACAAAATAGCACTAACCGAGCTTGTACACTCTTTTACGTATAAAAGAGTACTCTCATTTAACTGTTCACTATTGATATAGATATTACAACCATCATCATCAATAACATGACCACCACTTCCTACAAGTGCTTCACCAAGTTTAGGGTCAAACTCAACCAACTTTGTGTCATCTAATATGGCATAAACCTTTCCATGTATCTCTTCAAGCGTATTTACATATTGTGTCGAAGAGAGAAGGTTTGACTCTGGTGGAATCACTCCCGACTTATCATAAGCTTTTAGTGTATAACCTGCTGAGTAAAAGAGTACATCATTTGTAGATGCAAATGCTCTGATACGTAAACTTTCAACTGCATTGACTTGGTTGATATCTCCACTAGAGGCAATTTTAAACAGATCACCTTTATTGGTATCGCGTGATGTTGTCCAAAAATAGAGTTCATCATCCATGATGTTAAAGCCATTTTTGGCGATTGTATAGGTACCATTAAGATCAACTTGGTGCAATAAGGTGCCGCTGTTTTTAACAAAGTAGGTCACATTATGAAGATCCTTTGTTTTTGTGTAAAAGGTCTCAACATCACCGACAAGCAACTGGCTATGGTTATCAGGATATAGGTTAGGATCTCCATTCATATAGTGGTTGTCATATAGTGCAATATAGATCTTGTTGTTTAATGTCGCTAACTGTACTTCATCATCAAAAGCTTCCCCTTGGTAGATACGTATACGTTCAGGATTGGCCACAGCTTGTGTGAGGTCATCTCTAAAGAGCCACCATGTTTGATCAGACATACCAACATAATAGACATACGCACCAATTTGAACATAGTTTGAGACTACCTTGTCTAAAGCAATGCCATCTCCGGTAATATCTTCTACTAAGTTGGTGTTGTAACAGGTTCCTGAGATGCCAAGAGCAACTTGAAAGTGATATTCGCACCATCTATCCTTAGCATAAAGTACGGTTGGATCATCGTCAACACTAAAACTGTAGGGCGCTCGTCCTGTTGTTTTCCAAGCCAAATCACCTGATGCTCCACCATACTCTGCATCATTAGAAGCAGGGCTATAAGCATTGTAGTAGAGGTAGTCTTGACCATATAGAGAGATCACCTTAGATTTTGGGGTATCACTACGAGTTACTTTTACATATTGTTGATTGACACGAAAGTCTGCACCTACTTCATCTCTAGAGAAGAATCCTAAGGGACGACTACTGTAGGTGTCTTGATCAATGTGGTTAATATAGTGTGTTCCCTCATTTGTTGAGCTATACAGTCGAATCTTTGAAGAGGCTATGTCATATGCAGAGTAGACAAAGTTGTCATTCACCTTGGGCATATACTGCCCTAGTGAGATTGAGCTAGGTTGTCCAGATTCAAGATCATCAAGAAGTCGCGTCCCTGCAGGCGTACCATCTGTTATCCAAGGTTCAGTCCCATTAGCATTATCTCTGAAGGCAAAGACTACACTCTCTTCTTGAGCTGCAGGTAGGGTTGTACCCACTACTACATGTACATTTTTACTACAGCCATTTAGCGTGTAAGTAAAATTGTCTTCTCCTACAAAGTCAACTTCTGGTGTGTAGTAGATGTTGACAAACTCATTGGCCACACTATATATCTCTGAATGACCATGTTCTCCTTGTGTAGTGGTGAGTAGATCTTGATCAACACCATTAAAATAGACACCTTGAGTTCCACGATTGTTCATCTTTATCAGCATCTCTATATCGCTAATGATATGACATTCATTAAGATACTTGGACATCTCATCTTGTAGATGTAAACGTGCAGCATCTGCACTAACTGCTGTGATATTAAGCTCGTAAAGCATTGAGATGACTCCAGTATAACCCATCTCTTGTACTGTTCGTACTCTGTTGTCTTGTTGTAAGATCTCATCAATATCTGTTTGTGAGATCTGTATACCGTTACTGAGATCTTCATCACTGTCTAATGATTGTAAAAGAATCAACAGTGCTGTGAGCTCTTCATCACTGAGATTATGGCGTGCAATGCCAAGTAGATCTTGTGGTAAAAGGTAAAGGTCAACGCCTAAAGCATTGATCTCACCGATCTCTATAGGCCCAATACTAAAGACAATGGGAAAGCTTTGACACTCAAAATGACCTTCTGTATCAGTCAGATGTTCTAGACCATCACAGGTATAAGTAACACCTGATATAGGGGCATCCAACAAAATACCTTCAATGGTGCTACTACTGCCTAGTGTAGTTTGTGTCGCACCACTTTCATTGTTGCTAGAACAAGAACTCAACCCAATGACAACAAAAATAGTCACAAAAAACATCTGAAATCTATATAAACTCATCATGTACTCCTAAAAAGTAAAAAAAACTTATACTTAAGTATAGGAGCTTAGCATTGCAAAGTCGTTGCAATGCTATTTCAGAAGCTTCTGTATATATTCGAAGTATGCACAAATTTAATTCTATAGGTCTATTCCCATCTAATAATATTGCGTAAACCATCACTTGGATTAAACTTATCAAGATCTGCCGCAATAGATGCACTGAAATCTTCATTAAACTGGGATCCATAAATCAAAACATCTTCACCTATCATATTCTGATTTACTTGATAATAGGAAGAGTGATATTCACCCATTTTTATAAAATTCATACTGTAGCTCAAAGCTGGATCCATCCAATATAAATGAAGTCCCGATACATCTGTATCTCGAATATTTACATATAACTTAGAACCCACCATAAAGTACGCAGATATCTCTTTATTATCTTGTCTGGGGATAATTATCTCTGTGCCACTATCGGTTCCATCACTTTCCCACAGGTCCCTATCATAGTCTGTAAAATAGAATGTATCTGCACCTAATGGTGGTTGTGTTAGTCTACGAACACTTATATATTTAGAAAACTGTTTGACGCGTGTAGTCCCTGCTGTCGTTCCATCACTTTTCCATAGTTGTGAATTCGCCGTATAATCAGTAGCAAAAATGACATAAAACATCCCTTGCATTGATACAGCATACCTTGTTGATGTAATCAAGGTTGAAAGTAGGACAAGCGTATCTGTTACCTTCGTATAACTCCATAAACCAGATTCTCCGGTAGCATTACGTGTACCATAAAATATTACCTTGTCATCAGCTACATAAAGATCACCGATGATGTCAACACCAATTTCACTATTGGATGTTCCATCAGAAGTACCGTCACTGGTCCATAATACATCAGTATTACTATCAACAATAAAATATAAGATATTGTCTACAGTGGTTAGTGACCTACTGTAAAGAAGATTGTCACCTATTCTTTTTATACGCTCAGGTTCAACTGAAAATGTATCTGTTCGATATAACTCAAGGCCATCGGTTACATTTGGCCGTGCTGTAAAATAGACATAGCCATTAAGTTTTATAACATCATGCACAAAGCTAAACTCTGTTGTTGTATTTAACAATCTAGGTGTTCCTCTAGGTTCAATAGCATAAATGCTTGTTACACTGTTATCTATATCACTAAAATCAGCTACAAAATAGATATACAATTGATCTAATTGATGTAAAGAGTAGACTACATCATTAATAGAATGTAATGGATCAACAATAGAGGTTCCCTCTATTGTGCCATCAGTCTGCCAAAGTCTCCAAGAGTAAACATCACTTAGTCCACCCATAAAAATAACAAATGGTTTATGATCAATATTAAATACGGCTTCAGAAGTATATGTTCCATCACTCACAGAAATAATAATTTCCTGATTCAGATCAAGATTAAGATCACTTAATGGATCAACGCTAATACGTACTGTACACTGATATGTACCATTTATATCTGTAATACAATTGAGATCACTAATATGGGTACTATTGTAATCTGCTGGACCTGTGATAATTAAAGAGGTAAGTTCAACTGTTAACTGTTCGACTGGCGTATCTCTATCTGTAATACTAAAGCTAACTGTCATGCTATTATCACCCCTAACCCGTATAGTTGAGTTAATTACATCTCCTTCTATAATAGGCCCTTTGTAGTGGGCTCCATTGTAGAGGCTGATCAGCTTTAATACGCCAGAATCTAAGGCTAAAAGCTGGTCTCTTTCAAGGTTAGCAAAAGCAAAGTCACTCATCATCTCACCACTATGGTAGGTATCAGCTTCTGCATTCCATGGCTTAAGGAGCGAGGAGAGGTGTCCTGAACAGACCAGCTCTCCATAAGAGAGCATGCCATGCCCACAGAAGTACTGACCGACACGGTTATAATTGATGGTCTCTGCCTCACCACTTTTTGGAATGTCACTGTCAAAGACATATCCTTGTGTATTGGCTTCATAATGGTACTTCATCAATCTTCCTGAACGGTTTACAATGGTACTATAACCCGGATCATATGACAGTGTTGTCAAGCTTCGACTTGGACGTACATACAAGAAGTTTTCTAAAGTAGACATGGTTGTTGTCAAAGAGTGATCATCATAAAAGTTGTGTATGTCTATGAGGTCTATACTGTTGTCATCACGGATAGCAAAAGAGTGTAGATCCATACTCACTGTATGGAACCAACAGTTTAAAGCTGCTGCACTACAACTCTCTTGATAACTGATTAATGCTGTTGAAAATAGATCATCATTACTACTTAAGACCAATCTATTTGTTTTCACCATAAAGTCATCTTCACTAAAAAATAAGATGGTACTAAAGGTCCCATCTTCCATCTCACGATGTGCACGATAGTTTAAAAAATACCCATCAATTGTATAGAGTTGAAGTTCTGGTTTGACTGCTATCTCACGTGTTGTGTAGTTGGGTGGTACAACCCCCACTAGCATCCTGGTACGTGATGGAGATAAGGCTGCCTTCGTCAGCGTATTGACTTTAGTTGTTGTTTGATTTTTATAAAGGATGTCTACGTCATTGTCTACACCAGTAAAGCCCTCTTCATCATAAGAGAGAAAAAGTGCTCTTGCTCCATCGACATGAGAAATGAGAAAAAGAACACGGTTATGAGGGAGTAGACGTACCAGTGAAAGTTCACGTTCATCTGAACCTGTTGTGTTCTTTCGACCCACAGAGGCAGGAGAGAGAAGTGCCTCTTTGATGGCTATGGCATCTCCACTAAAATCATTTACATCATAATCAAACATTTTTGTAATGATAGAGGTGTTGACATCGTAACTATAGATAGTTCCTCTTGACCCTTGGTCTGCTTCTGGGCCAACAATAGCATGCCCTTCAAAGACATCGATCAACTCACCACTGACCCCAGTGACATAGCTCATCACTTTAGCTTCCATAGAGAGTGCATCTCTTCCTGTTGCCAAGACACCCAAGTCTAATGAGGTGTCGATCTTTGGGTATTCAACACTTACATCACCAAGAGTAACATCAATGAAAAGACTGACCAATGCGCTTGGTTGACGCTCAGCATTATGCTCTTTTTGAAGGGCATAGTTCATAGGATCGCCAATAGGATTCTCAATGCTCTGTTGATTCACTGAGTCATAAACGGGGTATTCATTAATATGTAGGCGGTACTCTGTCTCACTCAGTTTTTCCCACTGATACTCAGCGTTTTGGTTAAAGATCTCTTCGAGTTTAAAGGTCTTACTAAAGATACCAATCATATCATCATCTTCAACCCCACCTTCATCATCTTCAGTTATGGCAAGTTCAACATAGATTGCAGCGACATTACCACAATCTGTATCGTAGTAGTAAGAGTGGTTTGGAAACTCTAAAGTTGTTCCTGAAGCAACACCATAATAGTATTTTACTGATCGACTGTCACTCTTCGTATTGTTGAAAACAGTATGTTCTGAGTTTCCATCTTTATCACTCACCACACCAATAAATGGTGTTAAGATGACTTCCGCATTAAAAGAATCACCACTCTCATGGTTAGAGAGGATTTTTACCTTGTCTAAAGAGACAATGATTTTACTAAGAGCTACAGAACCAACACGTTCAAATGTCACATTTGCACGTGTTTTTTTCTCTGTAGGATCCAACAAAAACTCGGCATTGGTCTTAACGATGTTATTACCATTGGCAGCAGAACCCGCGTTGGTACCAAAGGCTAAGAGTGTTTCAAGGTCAGCAAAGAGGTCTCGTCCTTCGGTAAGATCTGCTACATTTTCATCACTTTGCAGTCGTTCTTTAACCCCAGTGATGTCCCCTGTCTCCAAAAGTTCTACGATCTCTTGCGCTTCAGCTGCAGTGATCAATACACCTGACGCGGCAAAAGAGTTTAAAATGTTGTCATAAGCATTTTCTGAAATACCCATCATCTCATAGTCAAGACTCAACAGTTCGCTATGTAAACCAGCAAACTTAACGCCAGAACTCACAACATTTGCGACACCACAGACCAGTTGGGCATAGTAGAGTTGATCACCGTAGGTATCTACTTTGGTATTTTCTTCTGGATAACCTGACATGTAAAAGTTAAAAGATTCTCTTGTATTAAGACCATAAAAGTAATCACTAACAGAGTATCTGTTCAATGTCACCTTAGCACTTCCTAGTGGGTCAGCTTCAGCCGCCAACTCAAGGTCATGCAGCTCATCCAAGAGTTCAATATGATCACAGATCATCCCAATAATATTTCCAGTAGCAGCATTAGAAGCTTGATTATAGAGGTACTTCAAGTAGGCAATATTGGCAGCATGTTGGTCAAACTCATCAAGATCACTCCCTGCATAGTCAAACACAATAGGTAAAGTACTTTTGTTGACAACTTCGACAGGTGCTGCAAAGATCGGTCTGTCTGGTGTAATGACAACAGGCGTATAAGGTGTATAGTTCATCGAGCCTACAGTCAGAACTTCATGCGTCTTATAAACAATATCATTACTTGGAAATGTTCCCTTATCTGACTGTACAGTCTGCTCTTTCCAGTTCGCATATAGTTCAAAATAGTTAGAGAGAATCTCTAAGTACTCAGCATCTTGAAAAGCTCTTTGTTTATTGTCTGAAAAGTAGTTCATAATGTCTATGACACGCTGTTCATCTGTTATGCTAGAGCGTACACAACTATCAGCCTCACCATTAGCATCAACACAGTCATATATCTCATATGTTCCATTGACGTACTGAACTGTTTGCCAAAGGCGTGATGCAACAGAGCTATATACATCAGCATACACTACACATGCTCCGCTATTTTCAAACTCTGTTCCATTTTGTTCAGAATCTCTCCAACAAAGCCATAATGCCAACTCTTCATTATCTTGATCTCGGTCTCGTAATAGTGTCTCCATGTAAGGGGGAATGTTGAGTGTGGGTGCCATGTTGGTGTTAAGTGATATGCTCACTTCTCCCTCATCTTCACCATACACTTCACCTTGAGTTTTAAAAGAGACGTTGTTTAATGTCCCTAAGACAAACTCTTTTGAGGTCGTTTTCTCTCCTGTCCCTACGTAAAGAGCTGCGTCAAGTTCAGCGGTAGATGTGTAGTCTAAAACGATAGGGGTTAAGATGTTAAGACCCTCTTCACGTAGATTGACACTTAACTTTGGAACAATATCTAGTCGCCACAAACCTTGTGCCATCGTTATATTTGAAATGGGTGAAGTAAAACCATTGATGCTACCTTTATTACCGACATAAGTCTTACCATCTGGGGCATAAAGCATGTAGGTAAAAAGTGTCTCTTCATCGCTATTTTTAACATTAAAAAGAACCTCTACAACATCAGCACCTATAGTACTAAAGGTATAAGAGAGTGGATGAAAGAGACCATTTTCAGCTATGAGATTATGCACACCTCCACTAAGGTACTTGTTATTTTCAATAAAAGTCTCTTCACTTACACGTAGGGGCTCTACCATCTCAACAACGGTGACTTTTTCACCTTCAATCGTAAAAGGTTGACAAATATCATTTTGCTGAATGGGGATGTAGTAGTAGTGTTTTCCTTCAGCTGTGATAAGGCTGTGAACGAAACCGTCACTGTTAGAGATGCTCATTCTCGCATTTTGAGCATTTTCTATCAGGACAACGGCAATACCAGGTCTTGGAAATCGTAATGTTGCCACACCCTCACTAGAGGTAATAAGGGAAGTGTCAATCTCTATTCCTGGCTGTGTCACAACTAAGGGAGGTAACAACTCTGTCAACAAACAAGCATCTGAAGTCGCCCCAAAGATGGGTGCTTCTGGATCTCGGCCCAGCTCATCAACAGCATTAATGATGGTATGTCCGGCAGGTAATGCTATACCACTTCTTAGTGCCACACGCTTTGAACTAGGAGAAGTTGTCATATCTAAGGCAATAACATTTTGGTATTGACGCTCGAGTTTTCCATAGTTTTCTATGATTTCACTTGATGCTAATGCGTTTTGTAAGGCTAGAAACTGCTCCATAGAGAGGGGATCTTGACCAACACGAGCCAACTCAATATTAAGACGATCTAACTTTTGTTGGTTGAGACTTTCTAATGCCTCAGGTGTGACATTTTGTACAGGGAACATGCTAAGGTCTGGTAGTGAGATCGCTTGTTTAAGCTGAAGAGGTGACTTTTTGATCTTCTTTAAAGCCTCTGTCACTTTAAGATCGATTCCCTTGAGTTCGATCTTGCGATACTCAAGGTTTCTATTGTTCTCTTTTAACAGTCGAACAACCTGCTCTGGTTCCACCTCGGCCTTCACATTACCCACTTCAACACTTAATGCGAGAGGACCTACGCTATCAACACGCTTTTTAAGTGTATCAAGGTTAGTAATGCCTACAGACGCAAAAACCTGCTCTTCATCTTCTAGAACAATAGGCGCCAAGTTCTCTGTTGACATATCACCACCATCACCACCAGAACAAGCACCCAGTCCCAAAAGGACTAATATAATCACAAAAAACATCTGAAATTTATAAAAATTCATCACATACCCCCTAAAAAGTAAAGATACTTATATTTAAATAGTATAGGGGGTTGGCATTGCAAAATCGTTGCAATAGAAAGAGAAGCGTGCTCAATAAAACTATTGTATAGATGATTCTACAAGAAGACGTTTTCCATCAACAACATTGGCTTTGTAAAGTTCAAAAAGAGAATCACTTTGTCTCCAATATAAAAAGTCTTCACCAATAGTACTTCCTTCATAGATACCCATAGTTACCCCGTTAGAGGGTTGATCGATCCTGATCTCTGTTAATGGAGATGTCAATTTGACTGCCCATAATTCATATGAGTCATATTTGTCTGTAACATAATAGAATGTATTGTTGAGTACAAAAACATTATGGATTATTGCTGAAAGAATGGGCTTTTTTGTGAAGGTGAGCTCTCCAAGCATAACAGTACCATCTGTTGTACCATTACTTTGCCATAAGTAACTTGTATTATCATCACTATTTCCAGCACTTATGTAGAGTTTCTCGTCAACAACAGTTGCATATATTAGTGAATCTCCGCTTCCGATACGAAGGTCTTTTACTAAAGTGGTACCATTGAAGTCATTCGTAATACGCCACAACTCCATTCCATGTGCAACATCCTCACCATTGAAATAAAGCACTCCTCCTGCTTGCACAAAATGTTTATCATGTTCTCGACCCGTAAATAAAGGATTGGCAATGATATTTGCATCCAATACATAGGTTCCCTCTTCCGTTCCATTGCTACGCCATACATGACGTATCGTAGGGTGTAGTACATCTGATGGGGTCAAAAAGTAAAGGTAATCATTAAAACTAGTTAGGGCTAAAGTCTCATAACCTGAAGGTAAAGATTTGACAACTACGGTACTGACCTCATCTCCTTGTGTCTTGTATAAGGTATTCAGATGTTTAGAGGTATCACTATCGTAGTAACTCACTACGAAGTAAAGGGTATCTTCTAAGATAGCCATGTTTTTAATATATCTGCCTACATTAAAAGTCTTGACCTCTGTTACCACGCCTGTTGATTTATCGATCTTGGCCAAATGGTTACTGTTAGCATAAAAGATCTTGTTTTGATACGCTATGAAATGTCCATCAGTGCTATCAACACGTTGCAAAGAGGTAACATTACCATTGAGGGTTGCCTTAAAGAGTGTTGCATTACCATCTGCGGCCATACCAAAGTAGTAATAAGCATCTTCAAAACGATCTATCATATTGTTATATCGACTCAAAGGATAAGTGTAGTTGAATGGCCCAAGCAGTGGCATAGATGAACCATTAAGATTAGGATCATCTAGCATCACAGTTTGAGATGATGTACCATCACTCTGCCACAGTTCTGTCTTAGCAGTAGCATCATAAAAAGGTATTAAGACCTTTTCAGTGTGTGTCAATGTAAACTCGCGTATTGTTGTAAAGATAGGGTCTGCAACACTCACAATGATCTCTTGCCTCAAATCATCTATGCTGTAATGATCAAAAGAGACTACAAAGGTACATGATGCCGTATTGTTAGCATCATAGCTACAAGTGACATCACTGATATGTGTTGCATTGTAATCTAAAGGTACATCTATATCGACTAAAGCGATGGAAATATCTAATGTGTCCACATCCGTATCTCTATCGGTAATAGTGAAATGGTACTCTAACTCTTGGGAAGTTGAAACAGAGATCTCTTCACCAAACATCTCTCCTTCGACTTGAGGCCCCTTATAGGCAGCCCCATTATAGAGGTTAACAAGGGCAATAAAGTTCTCTCCGCCACTACGCATTCTTGCTAGAAGAATATCACGCTCTACGTCAGCAAACTCAAACTGCATGATACGTGTATCATTCTCACGAGAAGATTGAAACAAGTTGGTATCATGTTTAGAAGGGTGTAGTACAGAGCTTAAATATCCCGAACAGTTCACACCGGCACTACAGTAGTATGCACCTACTTCATTGTAACGCAGAGATTTTGGTACACTTGTTGGTGTACTTGCCCCAAAGTAAAAACTGTCTGAAACACTGTTGTACTGCATGTTGTAGAGACGCTCATTCCAACGTATTAACTGTTTGGTAGCACTATTGGCCACACTTTTTAAAGCCTCTTTGCGTGGGTAAAGATAGCTTGAGAGCGCTCCACTCATACTGTTGAACTGGGCATTACTTCTATAGACCTCATCATCACTCTCTTTTGTATCTACTAACATCAAGTGGTTGGTGTTGTCAATATTGTAAGAGAGTAACTGCTCTCTAATCTCTTCGTAAATACACTCAAACTGCGCAAGGTTACAATTGTCTTTTAAGTTATTCCAATACTCATAACCGGTATCCCTATCATCATAAATAAGATCTTGCGTGGAGACAACAAGATGTCTATTATCTAAAAATGTTACCTCATGAAGTGATGTTGTTGATCCAAATGATGTTGCTGATAAGAAGGTTACATTACCATCTTCTATGCTGTAAAGGTTGAGCTCTGGATGTGGGGCATCATGCTTATCATTATAGCTGTTAGGAATCACAGGTACCGCAAGGCGACTTCTGTCATTTGAAAGTACAGAGCGTAAAAGTTGATGTACAGATGTCTGGCTTTTGTCTTTGATCTGGATACTATGTTCAAGTGTCATCACCCCCGCATTGGTATACTTCACCACCATAATACGTGCACCACTTTCATGAGACAGTACAAACAGTAAACGGTTATCAGCTAAGAGCTTATGTAGGGAGAGCTCATACTGACCTTTTCTACTCTCTATAGAAGGAGCGTTCTCATAGAAAAGAGCCTCACGTATTGGAGCAAGATCGCCAGTAAAGCTCTCTTTGTCATAAGAGAAGAACTCTTGCATTGTCATGCTCTCCGTATCAAAGTCAATAACAGTTGCTTTAAGTTGTAGCGTTTTAGAGGAGCCTACCAAGGCTCTTTGGTCTAAGATATCGATGATGCGTCCTGTCATGTCAAGGCTATTCATCACTTGCATCTCCATAGAAGCAGTATCATGTCCTTCTGCCAGTAGTCCTACTTCCACATTGGTATCTACCCCTATATCATTTTGAACAATATCCCCGATCTCTACATTAATACTAAAAGAGAGAAGGGCACTTGGTCTTCTGTTGAGGTTATGCTCTTTTTGGTAGAGGTAGTTTGGATCTAATGGGTTCTCCAGTGAGTGTTGGTTAACCGAGTTATAGACGGGGTACTCAGTTATTTTAAGCTCATAACGACTACCACCAAGGTAGTTCCACGTAAACTTTGTATCTTTATTGAATATATCTTCTAGCTTGATCGTCTGACTAAAGAGACCGATCATATCATTATCTTCAACATTATTGCCGGTATCTCTCTCGGAGATCATCACCTCAATATAGAGTGCTGCGACATTTCCACAAGACTCTTGCTCATACAACATAGGTTTTGTAGGTATGATGATGTCACCATCATCTACCCCATTATAAAATGTCACATTACGTAGAGCTCCATTAGAGGCCATGCTCTCTTGAGCAAAGATACGGTGTAAAAGCTCGCCATTACGATAGTCATCGCCTATGCGTTCTTTATCACTGATTACACCGACATAAGGGGTGATCTTTATCTCTGCTCCATTATAGTTTGCAGCACCATCTGCCTCTTGGTTTGAGATGATCTTCACTCTGTCTAATGAGATTTTCATGGTATTGATGGGTACTGTACTTACTCTTGAAAAGTTAATTTTTGCTCGACTCTTTTTACCTGTACCTAAAAGATAGTGGGCATTAGACTTGACTACATTGTTACCATTGGCGGCAGAACCCTGTGTTACATCTGTGTTCAATAAGGCATTAAAATCATCAAAAAGATCTGTACCAACTACTAATGGTGAGACATTGTTGCTCACCTGCATCTCACTCTTAGCTTCTTCGATCTCCCCTTCTTCAATAAGGGCTGCAATGGCTTGAGCTTCCGCTAGCATCTCAATACTGTTACTGGCAATCGAAGTCCCTATCATAGCAGCATAGATATCATCTACTGATGCTAAGGTCTCAACATCTAAACCTAAAGCAATATCACTCATTTGGGTAAAAGAGAGCCCTGCAGTTGCAATGTTGGCAACACCACAAGCAATCTGAGCATATCTTAATTTTTGTCCAAAAGTATCGATTTGTGTATTGTTTTCAGCCAAACCAGAGATCATAAAGCTAAAGGCCTCATGTTGATTTAAACCATAAAAATCATCATTGACAGAGTACCTATTAAGTGTCATTCGAGCACTTCCAACAGGATCATCTTTGGCATCTTCTTTGATCTTATGTAGGTTGTCAACTAAAGAGACACTATCACAAATCATACCTATTAAGTTCCCGTTATAAACATTTAAAGCTTGGTTTGCTGCAAAACGGAGGTACTCTAAAGCTATGGCATTAGTGTTAAGCCTGTCTTGATCCACGCCACTGTAATCAAAACTAATAGGCAGTGTACTCAAACTCATGGTCTCAACAGAAGCTCCAAAAATAGGTCTATTTGTCTCAATGATTACGGGGATTCTCGTTGGATTTTCATGCAAAACACGTAAAACACACTCTTGTTCACCATAACAAGGATGATGCTCATAGCTTTTGACAGGTTCCCCTGAGATAGGGTATACGCTATCTTCACTGATAATGGTGTTTTGGAGCCAGTGATCATATAAGTTATAGTAGTTGGAGAGAAGATTCAAGTACTCAATATCTTGATACTCTTTCTCGTAGAGACTAGACACAAGATGCATTACTGTCTTCACCTGTACTGAAGTATTAGCATCCAAAAAAGGATACGGAGCATAAATCTCAATGACCTCCTCTTCACCACTTTCAGACGATGTTGCTAAGGATGTAAAATGGTAAGCATCATCATATAAAGACTCATACCATATCTTATCGACTAAGTAAGTTGCTCTATAGTTGTAACAAGCACCACCCTCTTCAAACTCCAGACCACTCTGTTCACTCTTACGCCAGCACAGCCAAGCAGAAACGGGTTCGTTACCTACATCAGCTGAGTCTATGAGACTTTGAAGATAGGAAGGAACACTTAGTTTTGGTGCCATACTGGTATTAAAGTTGATGACGATTTCACCTTCATTACCTAAGCCATCATCGCCTTGTGTCTTAAATGAGACATTCTCCATCACCCCTAAGACAAACTCTTTGGTCTGTAACTCCATATCAGTATTGATACGTAATGCCACTGCTAAGTCTAAAGCAGTTGGAACTTCAACATGAAGTGTGTCAAGCTTGTTATCTTGAAACGCAACACTGTTGTATGGTAGTAAATCTAGTCTCCATACCCCTTTCTCTCTAGGTAGTCCTTCTCGGGAGAGGTCCGTTGTGCCTCCTATGCTTTGAGTATATACTGTTCCACTTGGAGCATATAAGACATACTCAAAAAAAGCATTCTCTTCATCATCAGAGTCTAGTTCAAAAAAGAGATCTAGTGTACTTAAGGCAGAGTGAATCGTACTGAAGCTGTAGGATTGTGGTTTAAAGTTTCCATGAGTGTCATAAAGTGATGATGCTTCATTACTCAGATAAAAAGCATTAGACAAGAGTAGTTTTTGACTCAGACGTTCCGGTTCCACAAAATCAACCAACGCAATATCCATCTGCTGAGAGGCCCCTATAAAAGTGAAACCTTTACAGAGTGTTTCAGCTGTAATTGGAATATAGATACGTACAGGAAGATCACTTAATGCTGAGAGGACCAAGGTATTGCCATCAGCATCTTTGAGTAGCAGGTCTCTTGCTGTTGCACTGGTCGCACTGATTACTGCAACACCGACTTTAGGTATCTGAAGTAATATGTCATCACCTTGAGTATGGACTAAAGAGGTGTTAACAAGGTTGGTTTGCGAAGAGATCTCGAGAGGTAGTTGTAAGTTTTCCAGAGCACAATTATAGCGTTCAAATGGGACAGGCGGTAAGTTAAGTGTTACCTCCCCTTTGATTTCACTGTTGATCATCACATACCCATCAGGTGTACTAAAAGCAGCACTTCTTGCTGAACTAGGTGTGGCATTGACTCTTTGGTCTCGTGCTAAAACATTTTGAAAGCTTCGGTTGAGGTTTCCATAGTTGTCAACAAACTCGACCTGCTCTAAACCTTTTTGTAGAAGATTGAATGTACTAGCATCAACAATCTCTTCTCCTTGAAGGGCTAACTTTTTGTTTAGGGCATCTTGTTTAACCTGCTTAAGTCGTTCCCAAGCTTCTGGTGTCACATAAGGCATGGGTACCTTAGTAGGATCAGGCATCTTTAACATACTCTTGAGTTCACGTGGGGAGAGGGGCAACTTCTTTAGCTTTGCAAGTGTTGTCTCTGAAACGCCTAAGTTTTCAAGTTTTCGATACTCTATATTTCGATTATTACGCTGTAAAAGTACGACAGTCTTCTCAACATCAGCCTCAGGCATTTTTTGTTGTAATGAGACACTAAAAGCTAAAGGACCTACCTCTTCAACATGCTCTTGTAATGCCTGTAGGTCATCAATACCAGCTGCACTTAAAATATTTTCTGGATCTTCTAATACTACAGGGGGTTTATACGTAGCATTTGACGTAGTATCATCACTTGAACAAGCACCTAAGCCCAAAAGAACCAATAACATCACAAAAAACATCTGAAATCTATAAAAACTCATCACATACCCCTAAAAAAGTAAAAAAACTTATGATTTAAGTATAGAGTTTTAACATTGCAAAGTCGTTGCAAAAAAGGGAAAGAAAAGGAAAAAGGGATTTTAAAAAGGTAGCAAGTTTCTTGCTACTTATGATGTTATTTTAGAAGTTCTATAATCTTTTCAGGTGGACGTCCAATAACAGCTTTACCATCTTTAATGATAATAGGGCGTTCGATTAGTTTTGGAAAACGTACCATTGCACGGATCAAAGTTCCTTGGTCTGCTACATTAGCAAGATTCATCTCTTTATAAATGTCCTCTTT
>Ga0256826_1000462_pt1 | contig 24575 bp, 27 predicted proteins | sample CV79metaG_FD_185975 | JGI IMG/M metagenome (GOLD analysis project Ga0256826, IMG submission 185975) | Hydrothermal vent microbial communities from East Pacific Rise, Pacific Ocean - CV79 | ecosystem: Environmental > Aquatic > Marine > Hydrothermal vents | place: Pacific Ocean: East Pacific Rise...
GGTCAAATGAGTGAACCTCCTGGAGCTCGTAACCGTATTGCTTTAACTGGTATTACTATGGCTGAGTATTTCCGTGATGAAAAAGGTCTTGATGTACTTATGTTCATCGATAATATTTTCCGTTTCGCACAATCAGGTTCAGAGATGTCTGCACTTCTTGGTCGTATCCCTTCAGCAGTTGGTTACCAACCAACACTTGCTCGTGAGATGGGTGCTCTTCAAGATAGAATTACATCTACTAAAACTGGTTCAATTACATCTGTTCAAGCTGTATATGTTCCAGCGGATGACTTAACAGATCCAGCTCCTGCTTCTGTTTTTGCTCACTTAGATGCAACTACAGTTCTTAACCGTAAAATTGCTGAAAAAGGTATTTATCCTGCAGTTGATCCTCTTGATTCAACTTCAAGATTACTTGATCCACAAATTGTTGGCGAAGAACACTATGGTGTAGCTCGTGGTGTACAAACTACACTTCAAAAATACAAAGATCTTCAAGATATCATTGCGATTCTTGGTATGGATGAACTTTCTGAAGATGACAAAAATGTTGTTGAACGTGCTCGTAAAATTGAGAAATATCTTTCTCAACCATTCTTTGTTGCTGAAGTATTTACAGGTTCTCCTGGTAAATATGTTTCACTTGCTGATACTATCAAAGGTTTCAAAATGATTCTTGATGGTGAATGTGATCATATGTCTGAAAACTCATTTTATATGGTTGGAAACATGGATGAAGCAATTGAAAAAGATAATAAAAATAAGTAATTCATAAAGGAATGACATGAGTAACTTAAAACTAGAAATTTTAACTCCAAATGGTGAAATCTATAATGGTGAAGCCTTAAGTGTAACTCTTCCTGGTGAAGAGGGTGAATTTGGTGTTCTTGCTGAACACTCTTCACTTACTACACTTTTAGAAGCTGGTGTTATCGATATTGAAAAAGAAGATAAGTCGGTGGAGTCTATTTTAATCAACTGGGGTATGGTTCAAGTTGATGAAGAAAAAGTTATTGTTCTTGTTGAAGGCGCTGTAGCTATTCGTGGTGAGAATGAAAGTGCTATCTCTAAAGCACTAGAAGATGCTAAAGCATTGATTGAGTCTATTAAAGATAATAATCCTGCTATTGCATCTGTTTCAGCAAAAATAGAATCAGCTGCTCAAGGCCTACTATAAATAATGACTAACGAGATAATTGATTTTTATTTAAAATCACACCCAGTTACGCTGGGTGTTCTTGTACTACTATCCGTATACTTCATAGTTCTTAATTGGGTATTTTTATACAGATACTTTTCTATTAATACTTGGCTACATGTAGAGAATGATTCTTTGGAATCTCTTTTAATGGGATCTACTACAGTTAGTAGTAATTCATTTTTAAATAATTTTTTAAAAACAAGTTCAAATATTAATAAAGAAGTACTAGACTTAGGCATGCTTGCTGCAACTAGAGAAGCAACAAAAGGATTGTCAACTCTATCTATTTTTGCTTCAACTACTCCATTTATTGGTCTTTTTGGTACTGTTGTAAGTATTTTAGATACATTTTCTCATATTGGACAAAGTAGTGGTGGTATGGGAATTATTGCTGCTGGAGTTTCTGATGCATTAGTTGCAACAGCTTCTGGTATATTTGTAGCAATCTTTGCATACACTTATCATCAATTATTACATAGAAAATCTTTTGAATTAACAAATATAATTCAGATGCAAAGTGATGCAATAATAGCAAGACGAGTGTAGGTTTATTGTGGGTTATGATTGGAATGCAAAACCAGAGTTAAATATAACTCCACTTGTTGATGTGATGCTTGTATTACTTGCTATTATGATGGTTGTGGCTCCAACTCTTATTTATGAAGAAAATATCTCTTTACCACAAAGCTCAAAAACTAAACAACTTGCGAAAATTCCGCCAGTTCATATTGTTATTGATAAAAATAAAAATTTAAAAGTCAATAAAGATACTTTTTTATTAAATGCTTTTATGGATAATTTTTCATTGTATTCTAAAAAACTAGATTTAAAAGCTACAGTACTTATTAGTGCGGATAAAAATTTGGACTATGGTGTGGTTATGTCAGTTTTAGCTGCTGTTAAACAAGCAGGTTTTACTTCAGTTTCACTTGCTACAAATGGATAAAGATAATAAATATTTTTATATAAGTGGATTTTTATCATTCACTTTATTTTCTTTTTTCTTATCAATAACTTTATATATGCTTATTGCTTCAGATAAACAAAAAATATTTGCATTAGAAAAAGATAATTATATATCTGTATCTATTGATATGACTATAGCACAAGCTAAAAAAACTATAAATAATTTACCTAAACCTATTACAGAAGAAGCTACCCTTCAAATAAAACAAGAGGATGTAAATATAGATAGTTTATTTTCTGATGTATGGACAAAAAAGATAAAACAAGTTAAAAATATACCTAAAAAAATAGATAATAGAAGACTACAAGAGATAAGTAAAAAAATAAAAACTGCTAAACAAAACCAAGTTAAATCAGTGACCGATATATTTAAAAATATAAATACTAAAGATACAAGTGATGAATCATCTTCAGAATCTAAAGCTTTTGAGGTTAATGAGTATTTAGCTAGAATTCAGGCTTTAGTTTATAAATATTTTTATCCACCAGTAAATTCCGAGGGTAATACAGTAAAAGCAGTTATTACACTCAGTGCAATAGGAAAAGTACAAGATTTTAGAATCTTAAATTATTCATCAAATGAAGCTTTAAATGCTGAATGTGATAGAATAAAAAAAAGACTCAGTAATATTGTATTTCCAAAAAATCCAGATAATAAATCTGGGACTTATACAATAACATTAACTTCACAGGAGTAAGTTTGAAAATATTAATTTCTTTTTTATTAACACTAACAATGATGTATGCAAGTGATGCAACAATAGAAGTAATCAAAAAAGTTGATTCACTTCCTAGTATAGCAGTTGAAGATTCTTCATCTAGTTATGATGATACTTTTAAAATGAAATTTTTTAAGTCTTTAGTTTCTGATTTAACAGTGATATCAGTTTTTAATGTAGATAGACATTATTATAATGTCTCATATGATGATAATGAAGTTGTAGTTCAAAATAAAGATATGGATTATGTTCTTAGATATGAACTGAGTAATGGAGATGCTAAATCATTAAATGTTAAGGTAAAGGTATTAGTAAATAATGAAAAGGTATTTTCTAAAAATTATAAGATAAATAATTCAAAAATGTATATGTTTGTATCGCATACTATTGCCTATGATATAAATGAATTTATGGGTCAAGATTCAATTGCTTGGATGAAAAGAAAAGTTATATTTTCAAGAGTTATAAGTCCAAGAAAAAGTGAATTAGTTATAGCTGATTACACATTGACTTATCAACATACTATAGTTAAAGGTGGATTTAACCTTTTTCCAAAATGGGCAAATAATGCTCAAACTGAATTTTATTATACATCTTTAAGTTCTAAAAAACCAACTCTAAAGCATGTAAATATAAAAACTGGAAAAACTAAAGTAATTAAATCATCAGATGGTATGATGATATGCTCAGATGTTAGCTTAGATGGTAGTAAACTACTTTTAACAATGGCTCCAACAGGTCAACCTGATGTTTATCTTTATGATACTAAAACAAAAAAAATGGTAAAAATAACTAAATTTGGTGGTATTGATGTTGGGGCACAATTTATGGATAATAATACAATTGTATTTGTTTCAGATAGATTAGGGCATCCAAATATCTTTTCAAAAAATCTTAAATCTGGTTTAGTTGAACAGATGGTTTATTATGGTAAAAGTAATTCTGCTTGTACTACTAATGGTTCATATATAGTTTATAAAGCACGTGAAAGTTCAAACTCTTTTGATAATAATACTTTTAATCTTCACATTATTTCAACTGAAACAGATTTCATTCGTCGTTTGACAGCTGTAGGTATAAATGAGTTTCCTAGATTCTCAGTTAATGGTGATGCAATAATATTTATAAAAAATTATAAAGCACAAAGTAGCATCGGTATTATCAGATTAAATCATAATAAAAATTATCTTTTCCCATTAAAATACGGAAAAGTACAATCAATGGATTGGTAATTAAACAGTTTTTTTGGTACAATCACATTAAATAAAACTTTAAGGCAGAAATATATGAAAAGCATAATTGTATCAAGTGTTCTAGCATCACTTTTATTATTAACAGGTTGTTCTGATAAAGATCCAGTAGTTGAAGATCAAACACAGACAACACAAGAGAAAGCAACGACTAATACAGAAGCTTCTACAGTAGTTGAACCAGTTGCTGAAGAGATAGTTGAGAATAAAGACAGCATGATATCTTCTAATACTGGTGATATATCATCTGTAGAAAAACAATTTACATCTGTATATTTTGACTTTGATAAATTTAGCATAGATGGTGGAAATAAAGAAAAAGTTTCTACATCTGCTAATATTGCAAATACTGCTGCTTCTGCATTTACTGTAAAACTTGAAGGTAATTGTGATGAGTGGGGAAGTGACGAGTATAACTTTGCACTTGGTTTAAAAAGAGCTAACTCTGTTAAAAAAGCTTTAGTTGCAGAGGGTGTTAATGCTAATCGTATTACTATGGTTAGTTATGGTGAAAGTAATCCTACATGTGCTGATAAAACACAGGCTTGTTGGGCAGAAAATCGTAGAGTAGATTTTAAACTTCTTCCATAATAAATGAAACGCAGTTTACCTTTTGCTATATTAGCAATATGCCTGCCTTATACTTTACTTGTTGCTGAACCTTCTGCGTTCGGGGCAGGTGATATAAACAATCCTAATCCTTATGGACTTACTTCTAGTGAAGAAGTTCTTCTTAATAATAAAAAACATCTTAGAAAAGTTGAAGTTAAAACTAATAATCAAGCTAATGAAGTTGATTCTCTTAGAGAAAGAATTGATGGAATTCAAGGTATTATTGAAAGTATATCTGCATCGTCTAGAAAAAATAAACTTTCAATTAAAGAATTAAATAAAAAAAATGTAGAAGATTTAGAAAATTCTAACGAATTTGATAAAAGATTTACAGAGTCTGTTGAAGTAAATACTAAAGATATTAAAAAAATTAATTTAATGCTTGTAGAGATGTCCACGTTAGTTGATACAATTAATACTACATATGTTACAAAAAATGAATTTAATATGCTTGTTGAAGATTTAAATAAATTTAAATCACTTGTCGCCAAAGAATTAAAGAATAATGCAAAACCAAAAAAATCTAAATTAGATTCTATGTCAAATGGAGATGTCGCTACACAAGCAAAATCTTACTATGATAAAAAACTTTATACAAAAGCATTAGAATATTATAAACACTTAATTAAGAAAAAGTATAAACCAGCTCGTGGGCATTATATGGTTGGTGAAATATATTATTATAGAAAAGATTATGCGAACTCTATTGCATATTTTAAAAAGAGTGCATCATTATATTCAAAGGCTTCATATATGCCTGTTCTTATGTTACATACTGCAATAAGTATGGATAGAACAAATGATAAAAAGAATGCAAAAACTTTTTATAATGCAGTAATATCAAAATATCCAAATAGTTCTTCAGCAAAAATAGCAAAACAAAAATTATCTGCAATAAAATAATACTAATTTATCAATAATTAGTATTATTATGATAAAATCCGAAAATAAAATAAAACAAGGTATTTAAAAATGGCAATAGTAGAAAATCAAATTGTTTCAATAGAATATGAAGTAAAAGATGGTGATAAAATAGTAGATAGTAATGTTGGTGGTAATCCATTAGTATTTATGTTTGGAAAAGGTCAAATCATTCCAGGTCTTGAGTCTGGTATAGTAGATATGAGTATTGGTGATAAAGCTGAAGTAAATGTAGCAGCAGCGGATGCTTATGGTGAGTATAATAATGAAGCTAAACAAGAAGTTCCTAAAGATCAGTTTGATGGAATTGATTTAGAAATTGGTATGAGTTTATATGGTCAAGGTGAAGATGGTGGTACTGTTCAAGTTGTTGTTAAAGAGATAGGTGAAGAAAATGTAATTATTGACTTTAACCATCCTTTAGCTGGTAAAGCATTACTTTTTAATGTATCTATTAATAATATTAGAGAAGCATCATCTGAAGAGTTAATGACTGGAATTCCTGCTGAGAATAAGCAAGATGATGAGTGTTGTGGTACTGGTGGTGGCACTGGTTGTGGATGCTAGTTATATAACAGCATCAGCTTCCTCTGCGGAAGCTTTTAAAACTGCTACTCTTTTAAAAACACTAAGCGTAAATTCATTGATTACTGGTGAAATTGGTGTTGGAAAAAAAAGTTTAGCACAATATATATTACCAGATGCAGCAGTTATTGATGCATCTAATTTAGATGAATTACTTACCACACTTCAAAGTGTTAATCAAGTAATAATTACAAACTTAGAAAACTCTCCAAATATAAATAAAATACTAGATTTTGTTAGTGAAAACAACATTAGAGTTGTAGCTACTGCAAAAAGTTCATATTATCATGAAGCTATAGATAAAATCTTTAGTATAAAGTTTGATATTCCTCCCTTATCTCAAAGAGAAGAGGATATAGAAGAATTAATACAAAAATTCACAAAAGAAGCTTCAAATATTTTTAGTATTAACTATAGTTTTAATATTGAAAGTTTTAATCCAGATTTAACTCAAAATGCAAATTCATTAAGACGACAGGTTATGATATCTTATCTTTTACAAGATATAAAAGAGAGTGAACTTATGGGAATTATTGAAGCGTATTTACTAGATAAACTAGGCTCAAATAATGACTATAAAAATTATTTACATCTTTATGAAGTACCCCTGATAAAAGCTGGTTTAAATAAGTTTAAATCACAACTTCAATTGTCAGATAAACTAGGATTAAATAGAAACACATTAAGAAAAAAAATAGCAGATAATGAAAAATATCTTTAAGTAAGGAAAAAAATGAAAAAAATAGCAATGATATTCGCAGGACAAGGTTCTCAAGCAATAGAGATGGGTAAAGATTTTTATGATAATAGTGAAATAGCAAGAGAGATGTTTGAAAAAGCAGGTAAACGTATTGGTGTGAATTTTGATGAATTAATTTTTAAAGAGAATGATATGTTAGCCCAAACTGCATATACTCAACCAGCAATACTACTTATTCAAATGATAGCATATAGACTTTTTAAAGAGGCTTGTCCAGATGTTAAAGCTGAATTATTTTTAGGTCATTCACTTGGTGAGTTTTCTGCTTTATGTGCATCTGGTGCTATTGATTATATTGATGCAGTTGAACTTGTTCACCGTCGTGGTCAACTTATGCAAGATGCATGTTCAGACATAGATGCTGGTATGATGGCTTTAGTTGGATTGGATGATGAAAGTGTTGAAAAACTTTGTACACAAGCTCAAGCTGATGGTAAAAAGGTTTGGCCAGCAAACTATAATCAAGATGGACAACTAGTTGTAGCTGGAATGAAATCAGATTTGATATCTTTAGAAGATACTTTTAAAGAAGCCGGAGCTAAAAGAGCAATACTTTTAAATATGTCAGTAGCTTCTCATTGTGAATTATTAGCTTCTGCCCAATTACCATTAGAGAGTTTAATGGATAGTATGATTGAAGATTCATTTGAATCACCAGTTATTTCAAATGTAACAACTATGGCATATAGTACGAAAAAAGAAGCAGTATCATTACTTAAAGATCAACTTGTTAAACCTGTAAAATATAAGCAATCAATTTTAGCAATAGCTGGTGATATAGATGTAGCAATAGAGTTTGGTAATGGTGTGACTTTAAAAGGTCTAAATAGAAGAATAGCAAAAGAACTTAAAACTTTAAATATTTCAGATATGGCATCTTTGGAAAAAGTAAAAGAGGAAATCTGTTCATAAATGAAAGTAACTTTAGCTCAAACAGCACCTAAATTAAATCGTTCTAATTTACAAGATATTATAAAAATTGTAAAAGAGTATCAAGATAAAAGTGATTTAATAGTATTTCCAGAACTCTCTTTAAATGGTTATATGCTTCAAGATAAACTATATGAAGATGCTTGGAGTACAGATGAACTTAAAGACTTAGAAGATTTAAGTCTACATGTAGACATAGTTGTTGGTGCAGCTATGAGGGATGCTAAAGTTTTTAGAAACTCTGCACTTTACTTTTCGCAAGGTAAATTACTTAGTACTCATAACAAAGTTCATCTGCCAAATTATGGGATGTTTGAGGAGGCTAGATACTTTTCTGCTGGAGATGTATTTGAAGGTTTTGCCACTCCAAATGGTAAAGTATCAATGCTGGTATGTGAAGATTTGTGGCACGCAGGTGTTCATCATCAACTCTTCGATGAAAATCCTGATTATATTATAGCACTTGTTGCTTCTCCTGCTCGTGGTTTTAGTGATGATGGACTGGAGATACAAGATCAATGGTACTCACTTTTAAAGTCAGTAGCTCTTCATTGTGATGCAAAAGTAATCTTTGTTAATCGTGTTGGTTTTGAAGATGGTCTAGGATTTTGGGGTGGTTCTTGTACAATAAATAGAAAAGCTAAAGTAGTAGATAAATTACAACACTATGAAGAAGAAATAAAAATATTTGAAATATAAAATTAAGGACTTTAAAGAATGAAAATAGCAATAATGGGAGCAATGCCTGAAGAAGTAGCACCAATACTAGATAAATTAGGAACTTATAAAACGACAAAATATGCAGATAATGAGTACTATGAAGCAACATATAATGGTGTTGAAATAGTAGTGGCATATTCTAAGATAGGTAAAGTTTTTTCAACTCTAACAGCTAGTACAATGATTCAACATTTTGGATGTGATAAACTACTTTTTTCTGGTGTTGCTGGTGGAATTAATCCAGAACTAAAAATAGGTGATTTAATAGTTGCTACAAAATTATCACAACATGATTTAGATATAACAGCTTTTGGTCATCCTATGGGATTTGTTCCTGGTGGTTCTATATTTATTGAAGCTGATAAAGAATTAATTAGTATTTCAAAAGAAGTAGCTTCAGAGTTAAATAAGAGTGTTATAGAAGGTGTTATAGCTACTGGTGATCAGTTTGTACACGATAGTGCTGTTAAAGATAATATTGTTAAGCATTTTAATGCTGATGCATTAGAGATGGAAGGTGCTTCTGTAGCAGTTGTTTGTAATGCTTTAAATGTTCCTTTTTTCATACTTCGAGCTATTAGTGATACTGCTGATACAGATGCTTCTTTTTCATTTGATGAATTTATGGAGTCAAGCGCAGTTATAAGTGCAGAATTTATCATGAAAATGACAGATAAGATAATAGCTTCATAGATGAACAAAATAATTCCCTCTAAAAAAATAATGTCAAAACTTGGTAAAACAAATGCAGATTTTGGACTAATAGAGGAGGGTGATAAAATTTTAGTTGGTCTCTCTGGTGGTAAAGATTCACTAACTATGATTCATGCTATGAAAGAGCAGCAACGTCGTGCTCCCTTTGATTTTGAATTTATAGCAGTCACTATTGGATATGGTATGGGTGAAAATTTTGATGCTTTGAGTGAGCATTGTAAAACTTATAATATCCCACATATAGTCCATGATACACAAGTTTATGAACTTTCAAAAGAAAAAATTAGAAAAAATTCATCTTTTTGCTCATTTTTTTCTCGTATGAGACGTGGCTATTTGTATAGTATTGCTAAAGAGCAGGGATGTAATAAAGTAGCCTTGGGTCATCATATGGATGATGCAGCTGAGAGTTTTTTTATGAACTTCATATATAATGGTCAGATGCGTTCTTTAGCACCAATATATAGGGCTGAGAATGGCTTAGTTGTAATAAGACCATTAATTCAGATGAGAGAGAGACAACTTTTAGCTTTTGTAGAAGAAAATAAAATTCAAGCAATTGGTGATGAAGCTTGTCCAGCTATGCGTTTTGATGTAAAAATGCCACATGCTCGCGCAAATATGAAAATAATGTTAGCTAAAATGGAAAAAGATTTTCCACAATTATTTGTATCCTTAAACGCAGCATTTAAAAATATTAGTATTGATAGTTTTTTTGATAAAGAAAAGTTTTCTCTTTAATATTTAGAATCTAAATTTTCTTCGGCTTCTTCTATTTGAGTCTTTTTAGTTTTAAGCGTATCTTCTTTTAAGGTTTGTAAAAATTCTATAATATTTTCTTGAAAAGATATTGTATCAATATCATGTGAAAGTTCAATAAGTGGCTTTAAAGAGTTAATATCAATTTTTTTTGCATATCTAGGGATTACTCTTAACTCTTTTTGTATATGTTCAACTAAAATATCAAAATCTAAGCCATTATTTTCTTTTACTTTTTGAACTAGTTCTTTAGTTGTAATCATTAGTAAATTTACTCTATCTTCATCGTCTTTATAAATATTTGTACCTATTTGTTTAACAATTATATATGCTTCAACTGTTGATTCTTGATTTGCAGAAATTATAAGTGCAAAAATTTTAGCACGAAATTCCAAAGATCCATGATGATGAACAAATAATTCACGAAATGCGCTAAAAAAATGGTGTTTAATTCTAAAACTTAGTCGCATTTAAATCCCTTAAATAATCTATATGGTATTATACACCTTTGAATTAAAAATATTTGTTAAAAATAAGGAAAATTTTATGGGTAGAGCCTTTGAATATAGAAAAGCATCGAAGTTAAAAAGATGGGGAGCAATGTCTAAGTTGTTTCCAAAATTAGGTAAAATAATAACTATGGCAGCAAAGGAAGGAAGTTCTGATCCAGATATGAACTCTAAACTTCGTACAGCTATTATAAATGCTAAGTCTGAGAATATGCCTAAAGATAATATTGAAGCTGCTATAAAAAGAGCATCTGCTAAAGATACAGCTTCTATGCTTGAAGTTAATTATGAAGGTAAAGCACCACATGGTGTTCAAATTTTTATAGAGACTATGACAGATAATAATACTCGTACTGTTGCTAATGTAAAAAATATTCTTACAAAGCAGGGTGGAGAGATGTTAAATAAAGGCTCCCTAGAATTTATGTTTGATAGAAAGGCTCTAATAGAATTTAAAATGAAAGATGATATGGATATTGAAGAGTTAGAATTAGAACTTATTGATGCTGGTCTTGAGGAGATAGAAGAGGAAGATGGAGTAGTATTAGTTACCGCTGATTATACAAGTTTTGGAACATTAAATTCAGCTCTTGAAGAGATGGGTATAGAAATTACTAAAGCAAACTTAGAGAGAATGGCAAATGCACCTATAACTATAACAGAAGAACAACAAGCTGATGTAGATAAAATACTTCAAAAGCTTGAAGATGATGATGATGTTGCTAAAGTTTTCACTAACTTAGCATAAAATAAGCTCTACATGTAGCCCTACATGTAGAGAAAATATATGAAATATATCAATAAACATTTTACAAATACATTAGAAAGAAAACAATCAAAATTTATTGCACATCTTTTACCTTTTATTGAGTATGAAAATAAATTAAAAGAATTAAAACAACAACATCCTAAAGCTAGACACTTTGTAACAGCATTTAGATATCTAAATGAATATAATCAAATAGTTGAACACTCAAGTGATGATGGTGAGCCAAAGGGAACATCAGGAAAACCTAGTCTTATGGTACTTCAAGGTCAAAATATAATAAATACTGCTGTTATTATCGTAAGATATTTTGGAGGGACTAAACTTGGAACGGGTGGACTGGTAAGAGCTTATAGTGATGCTGTTAATAAAGTTTTAGATTTGGCAGAGTTAGTAGAATATAAAGAAGAATTAATTACAAAAATATTTTTCAATTATGAATATATACGAAAAATTGAATATGAATGTGAGAAATTAGATATAAATATAATTAAAAAAGAATTTGAATCTTTAGTTGTATTTGATATTAAAGGTTCTAAAAAAGATATAAATGAGTTACTTATTAATTTGGATAGAATTATAAAGCTTACTTCTTGAGAATGTATTTATAAAATATATCTTAAGAAGTGACAAAAGCTTATTTTTTACCTAATACAGCATTACCCATATCCCACATAGGTAAGAATATACCAAGAGCAAATAATATAACCATACCAGCAATTACAAATAACATAATAGGCTCAATAGCTTCAGATAAGCCATCAATAATAGCATCAAATTTCATTTTATAATAAGCTGCAACTTTATTAATCATTGCATCAAGTGTACCAGAATCTTCACCAGCAGATACCATTTGGATAATCATATTTTCAAATAGTTCTGTATCCTCCATCCCTTTATTTAAGGAAGAACCTTTTTCAACTGCTAGTCTAATACTTAGAAATTTATGTTTTAGTGGAAGATTATCAATCATCTCAATTGCAGTATCAAGTGCTTCAGCAATGGGAATACCAGCACGTACTAGTTCTGAGAATACTAAGGTAAAACGACTAAGAGTAGAATACATAATAAGATTTTTAATTAAATATGTTCTAAGTAACATTTGATGCCATTTAAATCTAACATGTTTATAGTTATTTATAAAATACTTAGCTACAACAAATGCAGTAAATAAACTAGCTAAAACATAAGGACCAAAATTATTAAATAGATACTCTAAGTCAAGTAATATTTGTGTTGGTAATGGTAAGTCAGCACCAAGTTTTTCAAACATTGTTTTAAAATTTGGAACAACATAAGATATTAAAACTACAAAAGCAATTGCTAATGCAACCATAACATTTCTAGGATATGCCATAGCTTTTTTAAATTTTAAAAAGTTTGAACGAATCTCTTCAAGCATATCAGCAAGTGAGTAAAGTGCATCATCAAGGTTACCTGTTTTTTCACCAAGTTGGACCATTGCAATAGTTAGGTTTCCAAGTTCAAAACGAAACTGTTCCATTGAATTAGATAAAGATTTACCTGAATTAATGTCTTCTGCAAGTTTACCAAAGACAGTTTTTAAAGCTTCATCATTTGTTGCATCTGCAATATTGCTAAGTGAATCATATATTGATATACCAGCATTAGTCATAACTGCTAATTGTCTAACAGAAGCTATAAGTGCATCTTGTCTTATCTTTTTCTTTTGTACATTTTTTAACAAGTCATTTTTAAATCTTTTAAATCTAGCATCTAGTGGTTCTTCACCTTTAATTACTTTAATCATAATTCCAGAATATTTTAATTTAGCTAGTTCACTGGCATGTTTTTTATCAGTTGCATATATACCAAACTCTTCTTTTTTACCTTTTACAAGGATAGTTGCTATAAAGTATTCCATGTTATTTTGCCACCTTTAAAATTTCTTCAACACTTGTTATTCCATCAAGTGCTTTTTGTATACCATTCTCAAATATCGCAATAAAACCATCTTTTATAGCTTGTTCTCTTAGTATATCATTTGATGCACCTTGAGCAATAAGTGATGATAGTGTTTCTGTTACAGATAAAACTTCACAAATCATCTCTCTATCCATAAAACCAGTGTCATTACACTCTTTACAACCAGCACCAGTATAAAATTTTGCTTTTTCTGGTATATAGTCTCTAATTTCTTCTAATGCAGAAGCTGAAACTTTAGCTTCAACTTTACAGTGTACACAAATCTTTCTAACAAGTCTTTGTGCTTGAATTGCTACCAAAGCACCAGAAATAAGGTAGGGTGGGATTCCCATATCTACCATACGCGTAATTGCAGATATAGAATCATTTGTATGAAGAGTAGATATAACTAAGTGACCAGTTAGAGCTGCTTTAATAGCGATTTCAAGAGTTTCTTGATCACGAATTTCCCCAATCATAATCTTATCAGGATCTTGACGTAGTATTGATCTAAGTGCATCAGCGAAAGATAAGCCCACTTTAGGATTTACTTGAACTTGTTGAATAAGGTTCATTCTGTACTCAACAGGATCTTCAACCGTAATAACTTTATCTTCTATATTTCTAAGTTCATTTAATGCACCATAAAGAGTAGTAGTTTTACCAGAACCAGTTGGACCCGTAACAAGAATAATACCATATGGTGAGGCTAGTCCATTCATAAGTTCAGTATAACTATGTTTATCCATACCACTTTTTTCTAATTGTACTAATGCCTTTTGTTTATCTAAAACCCTCATTACTATAGATTCACCATAAAGAATAGGAAGGGTAGATATACGAAAATCATATTCTCTATCTCCAACTAATGTTGAAAATCTACCATCTTGAGGTTTTCTCTTCTCTGCAATATCAAGATTTGCTAAAAGTTTAAGTCTTGAAGCTAGTGGTGGATATATGTCTTTTTCAAAGATAAAAACTTCTGTTAGTTTACCATCAATACGACCACGAACAACACAGTTTTTTTCAGTTGGTTCAATATGAACATCACTTGCACGACCTTTTATGCAGGCATTTAAAATAACATCAATAAGAAGTAATATTGAAGAAGCTTCTTGTTGTTCCTCTATGGATCCAATAGAATTTAATTCATCTCTTATTTTTTTAACTAGACCTTTTACACTATCTTTTAATTCAACTTTAAAGAGATATGAGTCAATTTGCTTTTTAGTAGCAACAGCAATTTTAATAGGCTTTCTTATAAAAAGCCTTTGTACACCCTCTTGAGCATTTATATCAAGTGGATCCGTAAAAGCTACAGTAACACTCATATCATCTTCAGATACTGGAAAAACTCTATATTTTTTAAGTTGTGACAAGGCTATTTTGTCTGTTAATTTATAGTCCATATCTATAGAGTCTAAGTCTAAAAATAGCAATTCTTCAGCTTCTGCTAGTTTAATCAGGACATCTTTTTCTAAAATATAATCATAGTTGTCTATTATTGATAAATCATATACCCCATTTTGAATTTTATCTACAATAAATCTTATAAGCCTATCCATTGTCATAAAGCCAGACAGCGTGATATCTCTTAATACAAGATTGGTATCAAGTCCTTTCGCTAAAAGTCTATCAACTTGACCTTGCATAATAGAGCCATTGGCTAGTAAATCTGATGTAATTTTATCCATACAATCTCCCTACCAATATACATGACGTTTAATAGTTACAGAATCATAATACTCTTCAATAACTATTTTACTTAATCTATCATCTTTAACTACATATAGTTTATATGCTAATTTTTTGTTATCTTCATCTTCAAATAGATAAAAAGCTCTTTGTTCTTTGATATCTAGTTTAGCATATAAATCAAAAACTTTTGATAATACATAGTCAGTTGTTGGTAATTTTAGTGAAGATATATCATAATTATCTATAAGTGCATGATATAATAATTTCTTTTGCATAAGTATTACCGAAAAATATGCTGAATTTGAACGTGCTTCACGTGAAAATTTTAGCATTGCTGTTGGAATAGAAAGTCTATCAATATAATCGGATTTTAAACATGCAAAAGCATATAAAGATATATATTCCTCATCTTGTCTATAATTTGTAAAGTTATTAAAACCAATATTACAAACATCTTCATATTTTTTATTTTGGTATAAATTAAACATATTTTGTTTAACATCTGCATATAAACTAAGTGATAAAAAAAAGATTAAAACTATTTTCATTTAAATTTTCCTGATTGAATTTCATCTAAAAGTATTTTTGCTCTTGGTGAATGAGAATTATCAATATATTTTTTTAATGTATTTATTGCCATATCTTTTTTATTTAATTTCATTAATGATTTAGCAAATATAATCCATGAAGCTTCTATATTATTATTTAATTGATTTGTTATTAGAGCATAGTTATATGATTTGTGATAGTCTCCAAGTTGATAATATTTTTTTGCAACAAATAAACTAAGTGCTGGATTATTATTTACTTTAAATCTTTTTATCACATGTTTAATATCTTCTTGGTCTTTATTAATTGTAATTTTAAGAGAGCTTTTCTTCTCAATTATTAAAGGTTCTTTTTTTTCCTTTATAATAGGGATTTCAATTGTTTCTTCAACAATTAGTTCTTCTTTAGGCTCTTCCTTCTTATTAGCTATTTTTTTTATATGATATATTTTTTCTTCATTTGTATATATGTTTACAGGTGTATTTATTCTTCTCATAAAATTTAATGAAGGTGATAGAATAACTTTTTTAGTTCTTGGTATTTTTGAGTCTTTAATAATTTGTTCGACTGGTTTTGGAGAAGTTTTAGTTTTAGTAATATTTTGTTCTACTACTTTTTTAATTATAACTTTTTTTAGTAACTCTTCTTTTACTTTTACATCTAAATGTTTAGTAGATTTAGTATTAAATGTTATATTACTTACTATAAAAATTATTATCAAAATTATAATTGATATTATATATGGGATGTATGATTTTAATTTATATTTTGCATGTCTTGATTCTAAATCTTTTATATTAAGCATCTATAAGCCCTGTATGAATTGCAGCCATCTCTACTATCTTATTTATTATATGCGTTTTATTAACCTTACTTGGATTATTCTCTGCATAATAAGTATAAATATCAAACATAGTATATAGGAGTTTATTTGTATCTCTATAGTTTCCATCAGTGAATTTATGAACTAAATTTATAGATTTTTGAGTAAACATACTTGCTGTATCAAAACAGTTTGCTTTTAAAAGCTTTTTTTGTATGTATATTTTCAATTCTGACTTAGATGAATTTTCTAATTTTATACTTTCCCATATTCTAGTTTGAAAATGCTCTTTTGCTATAATATCCTCTTTTTCAGTTTTATGAAGTGCTATAACAAATTTAACTTTTCTAGTATCTGAAAGAAGTCTAATCTTTTCCATTAAAGATATTGAATAAAGTTGTGCCTCATCAAGTAATATAACAGGCATAAAAGTCCCCTCTACATCCTTTTTCTCGACAACTTTTATGAATTGAGTGAAATTAAGTTCACCACTATAACTCATTCCATATAAATCTTGAGCAATACTTTTAAAAAATTCACTTTCATCAAGTATGGGTGTATTATAGAGATAAGCTTTTTGGTTTTGTGAAAGTGACTGATGTAATTTAGATAAAAACATACTTTTTCCAGTCCCCGGTTTACCATAAAGAAGAATCATTTTTAATGGTTTAGTTATAGAATCAAGTAAAGATTCATAGATGCTAGACATTCGGTCTAGTTCTATGTAATCTTTAGTATTTACAACATCTAAGAAGACATCTCTAGAATCTTTAAAAAGACTAGATTTCATTTACCTATTTCTTTATATTTTTATTTTTATCACGAATTAATGCTTCATCTACTATTTCATCTAGAGAACTTTCTTTACTCATCACTGAATTATCCAAATATTCTTCATAACCTAAATCTTTAAGAGATACAGAATTTTTAGCATTTTTGATAATATGTGGCTCAATAATTATTACTAATTCTTGAGTTATTTTAATATTTTCTTCCCATTTAAATAAATAACTAACTAGAGGGATATCACCTAAAATAGGAATTTTATGTACATTAGTTGATTTTCTAGTATTAATTAAACCACCAAGAATAATACGAGTACCATCTTTAACAGTTACAACTGAAGAAAGTTGGCGACGTTGTAAATCTGGAGGCATAGTTCTATCTGTATTCGCAACACTCGCAAATGAATCATCAACAGCTTCTGATAGTGATGGATTTATTTTAAGTGTAATAATATCATCATCAGCTATCTCTGGAGTAATATCAAGTAATACACCAGCAAATACTGATTGAATATCTTCATTTTGAGATTGTGTCCCAGTATTACCACCAGCTAAAGTTTGAGTACTTAATATTTTATAAAAGTACTCAGTACCAGCTGTAATAAGTGCTGGTTGATTATTTAAAGTTAAAACTTTTGGATTTGATACAGCAGATACATCACCTTGAGTATCAAGAAATTTTATAACTTCAGAAAGAGTACCAGTTCCAGTCATAGTAACATAACTTTCTGAAGTTCTATCTGCACTAAGATTTCTAGATGTTTTAGAACCATATTCTATACTCATATCTTGTAAAGCCCATAATTCTTTCCAATCAACACCAGTTGTTCTACCTTTACTCATAACAACAGATAAAATTTGAACATCAATAAGTACTTGTAATTTGACCTTAGCTTGAAGTTTTTTAAGGTATTTATCAAGACGATCTAACTGTTTTTGTGTAGCAGTAACTGTAATAATACCAGCATTTTTATTGATAATTGGAGCATCTGCTTTGTAAACATCTTGTGGTCTATTTAAAACTTTTTGAAATTCAACATCTAGTTCATTCCAAAAAACAACTTCATCGGTACTTTCTATACTTACACCAGCTTTACCAGCAGAACCACCACCAGCATCAAGACCACCTTCTCCTGTTGAAGTAGGTGTTTGAACTGTTCCTGCACCAGATGACATACCTGCACCTTCTGATGATAATGTAATATTTGTTTTTCCTTCACTTTTTCTTGTTGAAAGAATATAATCAATATTAAACATTCTTGTAGTTAGGTATGAGATTCTAAGAATATTATTTTCAAGAGTATATGAAAGGTTATTTTCTTTTAATATAATATTGAAAACTTCATCTATTGTAAGATTATTAAGATTTGTCTTATTTAGTCTAGAGTTTAAAAAAACATCAGCATTTGGATCAGTTACAATAATACTAAAGTCACATTCATCACTTAATTGTTCTACAAAATCAATGATTTTTGTATTTTTTGTAGAACTAATACTAAATAGTTCATACGAACAGTCTGCCATCACATTACTTGATAGTAAAAGTGAAAATAGAGTTGTCACAAGTGTTGTTTTTATAAATTTCATAATCAGTCCTACTTATTTTTGAATTTTAAAGTTTGTTTTTTTACATTAGTGGATAAAGTGATTCTTTTATCCCCACGTCTGAGTATAACAGTAGACTTTTCTACACTTGTTATAGTAAACGATCTTATTTTTTGGTTTTTCTTATACCAAGTACCATTTATAAGTGCAGATTGATTTAAAATAGCATTTAAAACCAATGGTTTAGGTTTTTGTTTTACTACTTTTGTTATTGTTTCACCCTTGGCATTTGTTGTAGAGATTGTTTTTATTTCTATAATAGGTTTTTTCTTGACATAACCATTTTTTTCTAAAAAAACAAAAGGATTTTTAATATTGTTAATTTTTGAACCATTCCTAGGCGGTTTGATTGCGGCTATTTGTTCATCAACCCATGATAATTCTGTAGCACATAAACTACTTACTAGTAGTATAGATGTACTTGCTATTATTAAATTTTTCATTAGTAAGTAATCCCCCAAACTGAGATATTTAACTTAGTGTTAAGTGCATCTTCTGCTTTAATATTAAAGTTATGAATATCAACAACTAGATCACTTTTTTCTAAAGAATTTATAAACTTTAATGTATTAGAATAATTACCTTTTACATCTAGGCCTATATCTAAAATATGACCAAATGCTTTATTGTTTTTAGAATATTCATTAGTAAAGTTAAGAATTTTAATATTGTATTTTTTAGCATTTATTGAAATCGAGTTAATATATTCACCCCATGCCCGTTCATCATATACTAAAGCTGAAATAGTATCTATCTTAGTTTTTATATAAGCATTATTTTCTTTAGATATTAACAACTCACTGTTTAATTTTTTTATATCTTGAGTAAGTTTAACAATTTTTATTTCTGGATTTACACGTAAGTAAACTTTGTCAGCATTTAGTTTCATAGTAACATTGCTTACTTTTTTCTGTGCATTAGAAAACTCTTCTACAGAAAGGTCATAAAATGGATATGATAATAAACCAACAAGTCCAATTACCATTATGTATACATAGTATGTATCTTTTTTAGATTTTTCTTTAAAAAAATCATCAATTTTGTGTAAGTTTTCTTCAATCATTAATTTCAAATTCATAATAAAGTCACCTTTAACTCACTAAAGTATAATTTACTCTCTTTTTCATATGAGATTTCATTTAATGAAAAATTAAATTTACCTTCATATGTTTTTGTTAAGTACTTTATTAAATCAGTAATTTTTTTATCCTTAGAAGATACTAAACCAAGTATTAACTCTTTTTTTAGACTATCTTTTATGTTCTCATCATATGATAATGTTTCAAGTCTTACTTTATATCTATTTAAATCTTTTGTAAGTTTATATAGAAGGTTTGCTTTCATAGGATAGTTTACTTTAACATCATGAATTTTTATTAAAGTGTTTTTCTTTTCAATATAGTCATCTTTTTCATGATTCAGTAATGTAGTTACTTTTAGTTTATCAGCTTCTTTATTTTTAATAGTTGCTTCTCTTGTTGTCTTAATATTATGAACTTCATTATATTCTTCTTGCAAAAGTGAATATTGAAGATTCTGTGCATATGTTAATGTCCAATAAGAAACAGGATATATAAATGCAATTATCAAAGATGCAGCAGCTAATAGTATAACACGACCACTCTCTCTCTTTATAAATTTAGGTGGGCGGTGATAAGTTGTAAAATTACATTCATATTTTTCATCTTTTGATAAAGTTGTAAAAAGATGCATAAGTGAGTGTAATTGATCTATATACTCATTGTTAGGGCTTTGAAAACCATACTCAAAGTCAAAAGTAGAACTTTTAATACTTAGTTCTACTTCAGCCATCTCATTTAGTTTAGTTTTAGTTTCTAATTGAGTATCTATATATATATGTTCAATTTTATCTATATCTAATGCTCTTTTTACATATGTTAAAATATCATTAATATTTGCAAAAATCTCTTTATAAAGTTTTATAAAGTGCTCTTTATAATTACTTGTGGTATCTTTTAAGTTAGCATTAGCTAAAAAATCGATGAAACTTTCATATTCTATTTGTTCTCCAAATAGTTCACAAAATCTTTCATGCATCTGTGTAAATGAATAGTTTATACTTTTAGTATATATAAACTCTTTTTCATTATAGATAGTTATAAAAGCATCGTTTTCTTGAAAATAAATAAAACAATGTACACCATTATCATCAATTATTTCTTTGGAGTATAAAGATTTAAATAATAAAGGTGAAGGAATAATATGATCAATATATTTTATTTGTTCTATTGGCTTTTTAAATACATCATGTACAATTGGGTCAACTATAAATACATGAAAATTTCTGTTATCTTCATCTAGTTTGTTAAAAGTTTCTATATATTGTATATGATATTCTACTGCTTGATCAAGTCCTAACTCATCATATACTTTAGTAAATATTGCATCATATAAATCTTCATCAGGTATATTTTTACTAACAGATAAATTACTATTAATAAAAGCTTTTGAATTAAGATATGAAATAGTATATTGACCCTTAGTATACTCTGGGGATGTAGTTGCACTTAAAAAACTAGAAACTGCATTAACATATGTATTTTTATATGGATTAACTGATACCACGCTAGAAAAAGAGTTTTGTTCTTTTTTACTCATTTTTTAATAATCCTATTTAAAATGAACTTTGGACATATAACAAAATTCATTATTTTTATAAAATTCTACACGGTAAATTTTATTATTCTTATCGATTGAGTATTTTTTATTTAAGTCTTTAAGCTTTATGCTTATCCCACTTTCATTCTTATACTTTCTTGACGAATAACCAATAACATTTACACGGTAATCATTTTCTTTGACAATATTAAAATCGTCATTTACAATAATATCTGAAGTTTTATTCAAAGAAATTATATTTCCATCAATAATAACATCAAATTTATTTATACAATTTTCTGCCATTTTAAAGTATTGAGATTGAAGAGTAGTGACTTTTTTATTGCCTATATAGACAATGAAGCTTTTTTTTACTCTTTTAATACTTCCTAATGGATTAGAAAACTTAAATACATTACTCTTTGATTTTAGCGGAATAAAGCTTAAAGATTTTTTGATATTGTTTAAATTAAGCGTAAAATTGCCATTTATAGATAAATTAGCATAATTTTTTATTATTTTACTCAAGTTTTTTTCATTTAGTTTAAACTCTCTAGAATACCTTATATCCATTATATTCATGAATTCTTCGATTGCTAGTAGTTGGTAGAATACTTTTTGACTTAATGAAGAAAGATTTTTACTACTCTCAATTGCAAAGGCTGGTTTGTTATTTGTTACAGCGAAGTATGTTAGTGATAATTGCATTGCCTCATCATCAAATTTTGTATTAGTATTTCTAACATCGAAAGAATGGTGTTCTTTAAGAAGTTTTTTATTCATCCGTTTTTTTACATCTAATGCAATGTCATTTAAATTTCCAAATGGTTGATTTTGTTTCAAATCACATTGATCTATAACACATGTTTGTCCCCAAGCATTTGGATTAAAAATAGCACCTTTATGTTTTTTTCTATAAAAACCATGCCCATCGTGTAGATTTAATACTAAAGATACTTTTTTTGATAATATTATTTTTTTTATTTCATTAATTATTTTTTTATCTTTATCGCTATCTTTTATTTTAGAAAATTTTCTATTCATATCTCCATATATTCCACGTTTATCTTTTTGAATACTTCTTTTATTTAGATTTGGGACAATCCAAAGGTTTTTTGAATGAATTTTGTAGTGTGTTGATAGGATGGAAGCTGCAAAATAACCACCAGGCTCATCACCATGTATACCACCTATAACTAATAATGTAGTATTTGAATCGTTATTTTCTTTTTTTATTAGTTGTATATCAGCATTAATACTAGTAGATATTAATAGTAAAATGAAAAGTATTTTAGTAAATATATTTTGCATAAATATTTATTTTTCTGTTAATATTTTTACGTTGTCGTTTAAACCAATTTTGATAATAAGTGTTTTATCACCCGTAAATTGAAATGAATCTGATTTATAAAACTCTTTAAAAGTTACCTCAAAGGTATTAGTTGTGTTAGGGTATGCTAAAACATTTATATCTTTAAATATAATAGTTTTTTTTTCTATTTTTTTAAATACTCTAGTTTTATAAGCTTTAAAGATCTCATATTTCATACCATCGTTTCTAATAAAATCATTTGAATAAAAAGATAAGTATGTCTGTATGTCATTATATAACCATGAATATCTCCATTTATAAAGTTGAGATAGTATGTTTGATAAAGTTTTTTTAGAAATATTTTTTCTAAACTCTTTTGGACTTATAAGTAGTATAGTCTTGTCAATAGTTATATTTTTATTTAAACATTCTATACTTGAGTTGTTAATTGCTATGCATCCACGAGTAAAATCATCTCGTTCTTCCTTAGTAGGAAGTCCATGAATCCAAATTCCAGAGCCATCTTTACCACGATAAGTATCATATATATTAGGATAAGATGTAACAAAAGCTAATGGACCATAAAACTCATTTAAATTAGTATCTTTTGAAAGTTTTTGAACAATATTATATATTCCTATTGGAGTTTTTTTATCACCCTCTGTTTTTTTATCACCTTTTCTTTTACCAGTAAAGGCACTATATTCTTTTCTAAATTTAAATTTTTTATTTTTATCTGCTATATATAAATTAAGTGTAGATTTTTCTTTATTACAAGTTAAAATATTTTGATAACTCTCTATATATCCAAAAGTAGTATCTTTATCTTTTAAATAGTTATCCCAATATTCTTTTTGAGATAGTTCTAAATCCATTTGCTTTTCTATCTCATTGATACCATTAGTTCTATAACTTGTTAGTATATCACTTGCAAAAATAAATGTACTTAAAAATAATAGTGCCAATAATTTCATGAACTGTATCCTATCTCTTGTAAAAATGCTTTATCTTTTGTCCAGCCTTTTTTAACTGTTACTTGAAGTTCTAAATATGCTTTTTTACCACTTAGCATCTCTATTTTTTCGCGTGAGTATTTACCTATACGCTTAATAGACTCACCACCTTTACCAATGATGATGCCTTTTTGAGATTCTTTTTCTATTATAATTGTTGCAAAAATTTTATCTAATTTACCATCTTCTTCAATACCATCAATTAAAACATCAGCTTCGTATGGAACTTCATCAGAAATATTCTCAAAAATACCCTCACGAATAAATCCAGCATAGATATCACGAACTAACTCAGATGTTAAATCTTGGGGATCAAAAAGAAATGGTGAGTCTGGTAAGTTTTGAGAGATAACTTTTAAGAGTTCATCATGACCCATTTTTTTAGGAATAGCCATAGGAATAAGAGCTTCAAATTTATCTGCGTATTGATTGTAAGATGCAATTTTTCTAAATAGTTTATCTTGATTAACTTGGTCAATTTTACTTAAAACTATTATATGTTTAACTTTGCCATTATTTAGTTTTAAAAACTTTTCATAATGTTCAGTAGAATCTGTAATAGGTGCTAGATAAACAATTAAATCACAATCACCCATAGCTTTTAGCGCTTCATCAAGCATGAACTGATTTAGTATTTTTTCACGTTCATGTAAGCCTGGCGTGTCTATAAAAATTATTTGAGTATCTTCGTACATTACGATAGCGTTACTTCTTCTTCTTGTAGCATTTGCTTTTTGAGAAACCATAGCAATTTTTTCACCAAGAAGTGAATTCATTAGAGTGCTTTTTCCAGCGTTAGGACGCCCAATTAGAGAAACGAAACCAGCTTTTGT
>Ga0256826_1000463_pt1 | contig 24532 bp, 21 predicted proteins | sample CV79metaG_FD_185975 | JGI IMG/M metagenome (GOLD analysis project Ga0256826, IMG submission 185975) | Hydrothermal vent microbial communities from East Pacific Rise, Pacific Ocean - CV79 | ecosystem: Environmental > Aquatic > Marine > Hydrothermal vents | place: Pacific Ocean: East Pacific Rise...
TTCTTTTATCTCTTTATACGTTGCTTCAAATGCTTCATACTCTTTTCCATCAGGGTCTTCAAATCCCACATGAATCACAGGTGTAGAGGTAGGAAAAGTAGGGCAAGTCTCTTGAGCATTACCACAAACTGTTACCACTAAATCAAACGCTATATGACTAAGTGTATCAAGCGTTTTAGAGCAATACTCATCTGACCAAGCATCGTTTTCTTCTAAAATTCTTTTAGCATTCGGATTAACCCTCCCACTAGGAGCAACCCCCGAACTGTAAGCTGTAAAACCATCAAGATATTTATTTATCAACGCTTCAGCAATAATACTTCGGCAAGAATTCCCTGTACAGAGAATAAGAATATTTTTACTCATTTTTATTTCCTTCTTGTTTTTTTGAGAGTATAGCTAATATTTATATATATCAAGATATATTGATGTGTTATTTCTTTATTCTTAAAATTTACTAGACTTCTTGCAAAACTTATTGGAGTAGAGACTTTAATCCTGTTAGTTCAAAATCTAGCTTATGCAATTTTAATTACGGTGTCGTTTTGTTGGGGATAGGTATATTGTATAATAATTATGATAAAATTCAATGAATTATAGAAAAAAGGATATTTTTGAAAAAAGCCGATAAAAAAGCCTTGAAAAGAGAATCAATTTTACTCACTTCGCTTCAACTCTTCTCAAGCAATGGCTTTCATAAAACAACCATTCCTGATATTGCTAAAGCCTTAAAAATGAGTGTTGGAAACCTGTATAACTATTTTGCTTCAAAAGATGTTTTGGCAAAAGAGATTATTAAATACACCTCCGAAACACTGGGTGCTGAGATTAAAACCATTAACATGATGAATATTCCTACCGATGAGAAGATTTATAAAATAGTTGAAGTCTATTTTGTAATGGCAAAAGAGAAACCTGAAATGATAGAGTATTTTCTAAGGGTTTATCTCTCTAATCGTGAAGTCTTTAATGATGGTTGTGAAGGGATGATTTGTGTAAGTGGATTTATTACTGAAATTATGATTTTCTTTGATGATGGTGTTGAATCAGGTGCTTTACGAAATCAAGATTTCTTCTCGGCATTTGGGCTTTTTATGGGATATTTAGGGGGGATGGTCTTTTTAAAGGGCGAAAATGTATTGCCTCAAGATATAACTTTTTATATTGATGATATTTCAAGAAATATTTATAACGCTTTAAAGGTTTAGTGTGAAGAAGCCTAAACTTATTTGGCTTCAGAGCATTAGTTGTAATGGCAATGCTCACTCTTTTTTTAACCATCCTGATTTATTCTCTCTTCTCTCTTATTTTGAACTCCTTTATCATCCTCTTTTAGAGACCAATCATACGTTAATCAATGTTTTAGAAGATAAGCTCCCTTGTGATATTTTGATTTTAGAAGGCTCCTTTAAAAAGGATGGGTTTAAAAAAAATGGGATTGAACTCTTAGAAGTAGCCGAGCATTATGCCCAAAAAGCAGAGCATATTATTACCGTAGGAACCTGTGCCACTTTTGGAGGAGTTTTTAAAGAGGCAGACCCCAAGAATATCTCTGGTTTTCTCTTTAATATCGAAGAGAAGACAAGCCGTTATCATCAATATGCTTCAAAACTTATTGCCCTTTCAGGCTGTCCTATCCATCCTAAATGGCTTTCGTATGTGTTAATGATGTTGGTAAAAAATAAACCCATTCCTATAGACGAGTTCCATCGACCTCAAGAGTTGTATGGAATCACTGTTCACACAGGGTGTACTCGAAATGAGTACTTTGAGTGGAAAATAGATACCAAAGGTTGGGGCTTAAAAGAGGGTTGTCTCTTTTATGAGAATGGTTGTCAAGCCCCGTATACAAAAGGAAGTTGTAATAAAATTTTATGGAATGATGTAAGCTCTAAAACTGTAGTTGGTACACCCTGTTTTGGATGCACCGAGCCAACTTTTCCTAAAACAAATCTCTTTAAGACCAAAACCAATATGGGAATCCCTGCAACCATGCCTTTGGGTATTCCAAAAAGAGCTTATTTAACTGCCACAGGCATTGCCAAAAGTTTTACTATAAAAAGGTTTGAAGAGAGGATTGTGGATTATGGGGAGTAGAGATAACTAATCTTTTAAATCCAATATTCCACTATCAATAATCGCCTTGCTTAATCGTTCAATCACAGGAACAGAGACACTATTACCTATCAGCTTCATCCATCTAGCACGTGCTTCAGGAAGTTTAAAATCAGAGGGGAAGCCCTGAATTTTACACGCTTCCTTTTTTGTTATTTTTCTATATGCCTTTTTTAAATAGACCTCTTTTAAAAACTCTTCTCGATAGTTTGCTGTATGAGGTATATCTTTTAACGTGATATAATCATTGGTATCACTTGCTACAAGCGTAGGAAAAATATCAGAATTAGGCAGAAAGATTCTGTTGATTCCAAAGAGTCCTGTACTAATTTTACTGTTTTTAAATTCATAGCGTACCTCTTTGATTTCCAAGATATTTTTCTCTTTCAGTGAAGCTATGGTTTTAGGTATAGAGACTCTTTTGAGTTTTAAAGTTTTATCCGTTTTGAGCTCATCTAAAATAACCTTTTTCTCTACAGATTGAGAGAGTAGTAACGCTTCATGCTCGGTTAACTCCTCTTTTGTCTCTTTAATCTCAAAGACATACTCTACCTCTTTAAAAATCTCCAACTTAACCAACGCTTCTAACTCTTTTTGAGTTACAGAACTATCAAGTGATTGAAAATGTTTAAAAGAGAGAGGATTTCCATCTAATTTTCCATAAGCACTTTTTCGTCTATTTTTTAAAAGTAGATAACATATCTCTTTTTGTCGTTTACTTGTCTCTATAATGTCCCATGAGTGAATGGTGGTATCTCCATTACGTAAATCATTAAATAGAAAATAATCATTAATTCCATTGGTACTAGAGAGGCTCATATTTTTAGTTTTAATCTCATTACCAAATAAATCAGTAGCTATAGATTTGTTTTTTTGTTCTTTAACGATTACACCCAAGATATTAGCAAGTTTAATCTTTTTCTCTAATGGTTTAGGAAGCTCAAAAGCATCAAAATATTTTTTTTCTCTAAATCCAATAATATAGACACGAATTCGATTTTGAGCCACCCCATAATCATGAGAATTAATCACATAATAGTTAGCAAAATACCCTGCTTGTTTGATGCGTTCCAAAATGTATGCTAAAGCCTTTTTGTTTCTTGGGTCAACCAACCCTTTGACATTTTCAAAAATAAATGCTTTAGGTTGAGACTGTTTGAGCAGATAGATGGTATCATTCCAAAGTTGCCCTCTATCATCATCAAACCCCAAATTTTTACCTGCAATAGACCAACTTTGACAGGGAACACCTGCTGTAAGAATATCATGAGGTGGTAGCTCTTTTATTTTTGTTATGTCTCCTAAATTATCTTCTTTTTTCTCATAGTAGTTTTCACAATAGGTCTCTATGGCATCTTTGTTTATCTCACTATAACCAATACACTGACCTCCATTTTTTGAAAGACCTTGATAAAATCCACCTATTCCTGCGAATAGGTCTATAAATTTGAATGTTGCACCCATTATCTAAGTACATCCTCATCTGAATTAAGAGGTGGTTCTATTCCTAAAAATTCTCTATAGATTCGCTCTTTGTACTCTTTACCCAATAGGTTAACTTCTGTAATAAATCGCTTATACGTTCCCTCTCCTCCTACAAGTTCCCAAAACTCATTGCCTATCAAAACTGAACTATCATGGTGCATATCAAACCATCTAAAAGGAAATTTCCAATTGTAATCTTCTTTTTTCCCATAAGGATTATATGCCAAAGCAAAATAAGCAACATCTACTTTAGAAGGGTTCATTGCCATGAGTTTTAACATCTTCTCTTTACTGACCTTGGTTTGGTCACTATTGGGTAGAGGTGCTTTTATCTCAAAGGCATATTTCTTCCCTGTCGTTTTACTATCAATAAAAATATCACATATTACATCGGTAGGAACAGCTTCTCCACCTCCTTCCAAGATATATTTTAACTCCTCATCCCAATTTGGCTTAACTTTCTCCTCTCCTTTTGTGGTATGTTCTAAACGATTTAAAACTTCTTGAATTCGTCGTAATCGTTCTGCTCCAATCATACCTGTAACTCTTTTTCCTTTGGAACAGTGACCATGCGTTTCACGTGCCATAGCTTGGGCTAACTTCTCCCAAACCCCACCGAATGGCGTAACAAATCTTCTTTCAAAATGTGAACCTTTAAATATTTCATCAGGAACAAGTGCCGAGTAAAGAGGCTTGTTGGCTCGGTGTTTTTCTTTAATAAATGGGTCTGTAATCAACACCCTATTCATAACTCTTTCCATAAGTTCGGATATTACACTGTTTATTGCTAAATTTATTCTATCTTCTTTACTCATTTATACCCTTGTATAATTTTTTAAGTAATTATATCTGTATAATACTTTCTAAAAGAAATTAGGTTTAAACAGATGCAAATAAAAAAACTAATAGAAAAAATTGAAGGTGAAGCCGAATTAGACTTCATCTTTAATAAGAATAAAATAGAAGATGTCAAGATAAATTTTGGGTTCTCACGGGGGATTGAGAAGATTTTAGAGGGGAAAGACCCTTTTGATGCTTTGGTTATTACGCCTAGGGTTTGTGGTATTTGTAATCATGCTCATCTTTTGGCAACGGTTCGGGCTTTGGAAGATGGGTATCGAAATGCAGGGATACGTGTAGAATTAAGTGATAAAGCCACCGATATTCGAGAGTTTACCTTGGCTTGTGAATTGATACAAAACCATGTTAAGTGGTTCTATTTGACGATGCTTCCTCAACTTGAAAAGATGTTAAAGATTGAGAATCAAGAGAACCATGCTCTTAAAGCCTCTTATCTCTCTTCAACCATTAGTAAAGCATTGGCTATCTTTGCAGGGCAGTGGCCACACTCGGGTTACGCTGTGGTTGGGGGTGTTACTTGTGACCCAACTTATGTCGATGTGCTTCAAGCCGAGGGATTGATTGATGAGTCTATTCAGTTTTTTGAAAAGATTATTTGTGGGCTAAAAATAGAAGAACTTTTAGCCATGAATTCGGTAACACAACTTCAAAATATTGGAGGAGATTTTGGAAAAATGCTTTATCTATTAGGTTCTAGTGGTATGGCAGAGATTGGAAAAAGCCATGATAGATTTATTGTTTTTGGAGAGTGCCTCTGTTTTAAGATTGGTAAGTCTATTCCGACACAAGTTTCGACGATTAACCCTAAATACGTTAAAGAATCAGAGCAACAAGAGACCTTGGCAAAAGCCGTTTGTTATAAAGGACGACAGTTCGAAGTTGGCTCATTGGCTCGTGGAATGATTAGCAAAGAGCCTATTATAAAAGCTTTGCATAAACGTTATAAGGATTCATTGTTGACCCGAATTTTTGCACGAATTTATGAGATTGGACTCTTGTTAGACTACTCTAAAATTTTACTTGGTCGCCTAGATTTATCTGAACCCTCTTGTACGATAGAGAGAGGGGTAGCACTTAAAGATTTTGAAGGCATTGGCGTGGTTGAAGCAGCAAGAGGCTCATTAATTCATAAACTATCAGTTGAAAATTATAAAATCAAAAATTATGAGATTATTACTCCCACACAGTGGAACTTAAGCCATGGAGATGAGCTAGAAGAGGGGATTGCTGTAAAAGCGATGGTTGGTTCAAAAAGTATTGAAGAGGCTACTTATATTTTTAGAGCTTTTGATGTCTGTTCGGTTTGTACGACACAATAAACATTATAAATTAATGTTTCTAAACTCATAAAAAATATCTATTTCAGTTAAGTGAATAACTATTCATTATCTTTTAAGCATACTTTTCTTAAACTAATGAACAATCATTCAATTTTAAATAGAAAAGTAGAGGAGAAGCAGATGAGTATTGACAAGCAAGAGTCGGTAAAAAAGCTCTTTACGGCACAAAGTGCTAAAGTAGATACCAATAGAGGCGATGCATATTATGAAAAATTGTATACATCGTGTAGAGCAAGATTAGATGAGCTTAAAGAGATAGAACCGTTAAATAATAGAATGGATTTTACTCAAAGTATAGAAGAACAGGGGCTAGATAGAAGGGACTTTTTAAAATGGGCATCGGCTACAACAGCAATGTTGATGCTTCCTGCTTCGTTTACTCCTTTGGTAGCAGAGGCTGCTGTAATGATGAATCGACTTCCTGTTGTTTGGATAGAACTAAGTGATTGTGCAGGGAACTCTGAAGCACTTCTTCGTTCAGACGGACCACAGATTGATGAGATTATCTTGGATATTATCTCACTTGAGTTCCATGAGACACTTCAAGCTGCATCAGGGCATCAAGCTGAGAAGCAGATGGAAGAGGCAATTGAGCATTTTAAAGGAAAGTACTTACTCTTTGTAGAGGGTGCAATTCCAATGGGGATGAATGGTCAATTTGGAACAATAGGTGCAAAAGGCGAGACCATGCACGACCACTTGGTACGTGTAGCAAAAGATGCTGCTGCTGTGGTGGCTGTTGGCTCTTGTGCAACTTTTGGTGGAATTCCTGCTGCTGCTCCAAACCCTACTGATGCTGTAGGTGTAATGGATGTTGTTAAAGGAAAACCTCTAATCAATATTCCTGCTTGTCCTGCAAATCCATCAAACATGGTTGGGGTTATTCTTCACTATGTGCTTACAGGAGCTATTCCTGAGTTGGACTCTCTTCTTCGACCTAAATTTGCATTTGGTTACCGAATTCATGATAACTGTGAAAGACGAGCCCATTTTGATGCAGGAGAGTATGTAGAAGAGTGGGGTGATGAGGGAGCTAAAAATAACTTCTGTCTCTATAAAGTTGGATGTAAAGGACCAATGACCTTTAATAACTGTTCTATTATCCGTTACAACGAAGGGGTTAACTGGCCTATTGGTGTTGGACGTGGATGTATTGGTTGTTCAGAGCCTGATTTTTGGGATAAATACGCTTATGAACGACCAATGGCAAATGCCAATATCAAAGCACCAACAGGTGGTGTAGAGAAGACGGTAGATGAGTTTGGATTGGGCTTATTGACCGCAGCGGGTGTAGGTATTGCAATTCATGCGGCAGCGAGTGCTGTAGCAGGTAAAAAGAGTGAAAGTGAGGAGGCATAAGAATGGCTGAGAATAATACAACCATAGAGACAACAGAGAGTAATAGTACAACCCCAAAGGTAGAGAGTGTGGAGAAACCAACACCTACGCCTAAACCAAAACCGAGTAAAAAACATATTATTGTTGACCCAATTACAAGGATTGAGGGTCATTTACGAATTGAAGCTGTAATTGATGAGAATAATAAGATTGTTGATGCCTTTTCATCATCAACACTTTTTAGAGGGATTGAGACGATTCTAAAAAATCGTGACCCTAGAGATGTTGGTTTGATGGCGATGAGAATCTGTGGAGTCTGTACAGGTACACACTATCAACGAAGTATTGAAGCTGTAGAGGATGCCTTTAAGATTACTATTCCTAAAAATGCACGTTTGGTAAGAAACTTGATTCAAGGTGCATTATACATGCACGACCACTTGGTTCATTTCTATCATTTACATGCACTTGATTTTGTGGATATTATTGACTCTACCAAAGCTGACCCTGCAAAGACAGCAAAAGAGGCTGTAAAGTGGGCAAAAGTAGCAGGACACAAACCGTATATCTCAGCAGAGGCAGATTTTAAAGCTGTTCAAGACCGAGTTAAAAAGTTTGCAAGTGAAGGACGATTAGGAATCTTTGGTAACGGTTACTGGGGAAATAAAAACTACAAATTGTCTCCAGAGCAGAACCTTATTGGGGTGGCTCACTATCTAAAAGCGTTAGATATTCAACGAGATTTAGCAAAAATGCAAGCGATATTTGGTGGTAAAAACCCACACCCTCAAAGTATTGTTGTTGGTGGGGTAACCTGTGTTCAAGATATTCAAAATCCTGCAAGAATTGCACTCTTTAAACAGCTTCTTATTGATGGAAATGAGTTTATTAAAGGGGCATATCTTCCAGATATTTACATGGCAGGAACCATGTATGCAAAAGAGGCAACCGATGGAAGTGCGACTTTCCATAACTCTGACCATAAAGGTGCTTTAGGTAAAGAGGTTGGTGGAACAGGTGGAGGAATTCTCTCGTACATGACTTATGGAGATTTCAAACTTGATGATACAGGGTTCTATAAAGCAAAATCACTCTTTAACAGTGGGCTTGTTTTAAATGGCGATATTACCAAAGTACACCCTCTTGATGAGTCAAAAATTACCGAGGATGTTACCCATGCTTGGTATGAGGGAACAGGTGCTCCTGAACACCCTTATGAGGGGACAACCAATCCTAAGTATACAGGTCTTGATAAAAAAGAGGACGGGTACTCATACCTTAAAACTGATGAGAAGTACTCATGGATTAAATCGCCACTTTATGACGGTCAAAAGGTAGAAGTTGGACCATTGGCAAGAATTGTGGTGGGTTATGTTGATGGAGATGAGCGTATTACTAAATATGCGAAAAACTTCTTAGAGCGTTCAGGGCTTCCATTAACCGTTCTCTTCTCGACTGTTGGGCGAACAGCTGCTAGAGCCATTGAGACTGAGATGATTGGTGATATTATGGTAGAATGGGTTGATGAATTGGCTAAAAATGCAGCGTCAGGCGATTTACGAACATGGACAGAGTTTGATTTTGATGAGGTCTCTGTTGATTGTAAAGGTCGAGGATTGGCAGAAGCACCAAGAGGAGCATTGGGTCACTGGGTTGTAATTAAAGATGGAAAAGTTGCCAACTATCAAGCCGTTGTTCCAAGTACATGGAATGCAGGACCAAGAGGACCAAATGGCGAAGTTGGAGCGTATGAGGCTGCGTTGATTGGTACAGTCGTTGCCAATCCTGAAGAGCCACTAGAGATTATACGAACCGTTCACAGTTTCGACCCATGTATTGCTTGTGCTGTGCATATTGTCGATACCAAGGGTAAAGAGTTGTCAACCTATAAGATTGACCCTACTTGTGCCTTTTAAGGAGTAGGTTATGGAGAAAAAAGGATATAAACGAGTAGCACGAATGACCCCTGCAATACGCATTATTCACTGGGTTAACGTCTTCTCTATGATTGTGGCTGTTGCCACGGGTCTTTACATCGCTGCTCCCTACTATCAGACACTCATTGCTGATGGTGCAGTAGACAAGTATGTAATGGCTTGGAACCGATGGGGTCACTTTATGGTGGCTATTATTTTTGATGTTACTTCAATTGTTATCGCTTATTTATACTTCTTCTCTCGTTTTGAGAAGCCCTATAAAAAGGTCTTGCCAACGGTTGCCAATATCAAAGAGTTTTTTGAGGTACTTCTAAATCTGATTACGCTGAATCGAAGAAAAAACTTTGATTCAACACACAGTGATAGTTTTAATACCGTCTACTTTACCATTTTTCATCTGCTTTTGGCATGGATGTTAATTACAGGTCTGCAACTCTATGTACAAATCTTTCCTCATGGAGAGAGCAGTATTGGTGCTTGGTGGCCATGGATGCTACACGTTGCAACCGATTGGTCAATGCCTGTAAGCTCATGGATAATAGGCTCAACAGCAACAGGAGTCAACGTAATGGACGTGCGTATTGTACATCATTACACCATGTGGCTTGTGATTGTATGGGTTGTTTTTCACATCTATTACCAAGTGTGGAGAACCATCTTCTGGAGAGAAGGAGACATCTCTATCGCCTTTGGTGGAGACAAGTTTGTTAAAGAGAAAGAAGCCTAATTGAGCAGTAAAAAAATAGCCCTTATCGGCATTGGAAACATTATGTTCCACGACGAGGGCTTAGGTGCTTACCTTGCAAAATACATCGAAGAGAATTACACCATCCCCGATAATCTAACCGTTATCGAGGGGGGAACACTCGGTTTCTCTCTGATGACCTACTACCAAGAGTACGATAAAATTATTGTGGTAGGAACAGGCTCAAAAGAGGGAGCAGTAGGAACAATCTGCTCTGAAAATGCCGATGAAGTAATGGCAAACGAATCAGCCACCCGAAAAACAGCCAATGAAGTAGAGATTACCATGATGATAGAAATCTGCTCATTCCACGAAAACATGGGCGAAGTTCAGCTCATAACCATGGTTGCAGAGGATATTATTGAGGTTAAAAATGGTTTAACCCAAAAAGTCTTAGATGCCATGCCAAAATTGGTTGAGGCTACTTTAGAAGAGTTAGAAAATTCAGGAATAACTTTAGAGAGAAATGCTAAAAATGTCTCTTTTGAAGAGATTATTGAGTTTTATGCTAATCCTAGGCAGAGGTATCAGTTTTAGATATTGGAGAGGGTAGGTTCACTTTTCTTGAACGCGATATTGATGTTTGATTTTCAAAAAATATGGTTTTGTTTTTTTTGGTTGGTTTTGTCGTTCGATGAAATCGAACCTACGGTTTCCCAATATTAAAAATACCCATCAAAAATAAATATTTGTAATGTGTAGGTTCGATTTCATCGAACGCATTATTAAAATCCAATATTCATAAAAAACATTACAAATTTACATATTTTTCAACAAATTAAAATCTTTTATGTTAAAATAAAAAATGCCAAATTACAAACGAATATTTCAAAATGGACACAGCTATTTTTTGACCATGACTACCTATGGACGCAATCCAATTTTGATAGAAAACATAAAATTGTTACGAGAAAGCTTTTGGGTTAGCAAACAAAATTATGATTACACCATAGATGCTATTGTGGTTCTGCCTGACCATATTCACATGATATTGACTTTGGATAACGCCAAAAATTACCCCAAAATCATACGAAGTATCAAACAGTATTTTTCAAAAAGATGTGATGCCAAATATTATGTGCATTATCCACAATCAAAAAGTAGAGATGCAGAGGGGTATTTTCCTGTTTGGCAAAAGAGATTTTTTGAACATACCATACGAAATGAAAAAAATTTAGCTATGATTTTGGAATATATGGTAAATAACCCTGTTAAACATGGATTGGTAGAAAATAGAAATGATTGGAAGTATTCATCATTTTATAAACATTTGCAACTGTAGGTTCGATTTTATCGAACGCCAAAATCAAATAAAATCAACAAAACTATATTTTTATAAAATAAAATTTGAACAACAAAAGATTCAATAAAATCATAAATATTTTTTGAAATCCAATTTACATTTTGCGTTCGATAAAATCGAACCTACAGTTTATTTAAAAAAACTGAACACCCATTCAATAATCTCTAATCACTATTCCCCTAAAATAAGAAAATATTATAAAAAAGGGAAACAGTGTACTTTATCTTCCAACTAGAATTTAACTCAACCAAAACCTATATTGCCGACCTGATTCGGGCTTATGCTAAGAAGATGGGGATAGAGCTTGATGTGTTTCAGGACAGTAAAAATATTACCATCTCGGCTAAACAAGATGATGAGCAGTTAGAAACGTTTTTAAAAGGGTTAGAAGAGGTGCTTCCTGCTTCTATTTTTTTGGGAAAGAGTACGCACTTTTTTCGTGAAGAGAAGTTGCTGTTGCAGAGTTTAGAATCTGCTACGCTTCCTTTGAATATTGCTCCGTGTCCGACTTGTCAAAAAGAGATGTTTGATGTGAGTAGCAGACGTTACTATTACCCATTTACTTCGTGTAACCATTGTGGTTCTCAGCACTCTTTTTTAGACCATTATCCGTATAGTCGAGCCAACTCTAGCATGAAGTTTTTAGCTCCTTGTGAGGCGTGTGAAGCAGAGAGAAAAGGCAATGCTTTACGTTTAGATTACCCTTTAATCTCTTGTATTGAGTGTGGTATTGGTCTGCGAATGGTGGACAGAGAGAGTGAACACCGAGCCGTGGACAAAGGCTCTTATCGAAAGCTGTTTGAGGTTAGTGGTCGAGCCATTTTTTCGGGTAAAACGGTGTTAATGAAGACACTGCATGGGTATCGAAAATTTTTTAAACCGACACAAGATAATGTTAAAAACTCTACGCTTCTTATGGCATCGGCTAATGGATTTAACACCCATTTAATGATGGTTCAGCAGGAGTTTAATGCTCTTTTGAGTATTGAACGACCACTGTTGCGTGTGGCGACCAAGAGTGATGCGTTAAAGGCTCTGTATGGTTCATCAACACTTGTTAAGTTTCCCGATGATGGGATGACAATGCTTTTAGGGCGAGAGATTCTAAACAGTGGGTTAGAGTATATCGCCTATATTGAGTGTGAAAGCAGTGAAGAGGCTGATTTCTTGGTCGATTTTGACCTGCCTACAAGCTCTCAAAAAGATATTAAACTCTTTATTAATCAAGATAAAAAGCTTTTTGTTTCAGGAGAGCGTGTTGTGTTTCCTATTTCGGTAAAGAGTCGTCGAGGTGTGGTTTCCTTGGCTCATAATCTGTTGGGTGTCGAGGTTGAGGGTAGAACGATTATTGACAATATGGAGAAGTTTGAGAAAATAACAGGAAACCAAGTTAATATTTTAGAGAGTGAAGATTTTGAGAGTGGTCAGACAAACGAGAAGCGATTTCCTCAATATAAAGCCTCGATGATGTCGGTCTTGGCAGAGCATCATAAAATAGGAGAGAAGGCTGTTGGTGTTCACTTCGATGGAAACTTAAACTTTTTGTATTACAACGGAAAAGAGATTATAAATGCTGTGCCTCCTATCCCTTTTGAATCAGATAACTTATGGGAAAAAATATCGACCCTACGAGAAGGCTCAGACCGATTGGTACAGAACTATAAAAAAGCCTATCCTCAAGTTTGGGAGCGTTTGGACAGCTTAAAAGGAGATATGGATATTTTTGAAGTAACAGCCATAACCTTGGGCTTGGAAGAGGAGAGCTTTGAAGGAATATCAGCCGAAGCCCTAAGCTTTTTAGGAAAAGGTGGCTTACAGATAGATACCCGAGTAGAAGACAATCGTTTTGACAACTACGCCTTTTTAACAAGTATTATGAGCTACCAACTAGGAGATGTAGAGAGCAACTACCTCTGCTACAGCATCTACGAATCTTTTGGAGACTACATCGGCGAGATTATCCCTCAACTAATTGAAAAGGTAAAGACCCGAACCGTAATTTTAACAGGAGAGACCTTTGCCAACCAATCGCTATATGGTCGAATAGAGAGAACCTTGGGCATCTATAAACCATTGATGAGTAAATCTTTGCCTATTGGTAAGGAGTGTGGGGTTTATGGTGGGTTGTTTTTGTAGTCTATTATGTTAGAATATATGATTAAAAAATAGGAAACCTTTATGAAACTAACTAAACTCTATATCCACAACTACAAAAGCTTTTATGACACGACTATTGAGCTTGATAAGCTTAATATTATAGTTGGGGAGAACAACAGTGGTAAGAGTAACTTGATTGATGTTTTGGAGTTTATTGATATTGCCATGAGCAAGGATATTGAGAGGGCAATTGATGATAAAGGAGGGTATGATAAGATTAAGAATTATAGTGCTGTTGGGGAAGAGAAGGTTGTTGTTAGGGCTACTTTTGAAGTAAATAATGATGATTTCAATGATGGATTTTTTTCAGGAAGGGGATGTCTTTTAGTATCATTTTCATTTACTAATAAGTATAGCCATTTAACTTGTAAAGTATCTATTGTTTCTAAAAATATGAATATTCTTGATTTTATTTTATCTAAAAAACAATTTTTTGGACAACAAATGGAGAAGGAAAGATTATTTATTTATCCAACACTTCATGAAAATGATAAAGCATTAATAAAAGAAAGTTATTTAATGCTATTTAATTATTTTAAAGTTTACTTTGGTTTGTCAACTTATTATTTTGATTCACATAAAATTAGAGATATATCGCATAAGAATAGTAGAGCTGTTCGATTAGTGAAAAATGGTTCAAATTTAGGAAAGATTTTATTTTCAATCAAAGAAGAGAATAAGAATAATTTTGATTTGATTTCAAACTCTCTTATTACAACGGTTCAAGAGATTGAGGGAATAGAAGTAGAAGAAACTTTTGGTAATTATTTGATTGGATTTAAAGAACGGAATAAAAAACCTATTCCTATTCAAACTGTATCTGATGGAACAATTAACTTTTTAGCAACAATGACAGCATTAAATGAAGTAGATGATGGACTATTAAAAGAGAGTTTTTTATTAGTATTTGAAGAACCTGAAAGGCATCTTCATTTAAATGCCGTCAACTATATGTTACAAGCATTTAGAGAAAGTGATAAACAGATTATAATTACCACTCATTCCACCGAAATTATCAAGTATGCTGATTTAAAAGAGATAGTTTTTATTTATCGTGATAGTGAAGGAGATACACAATCTATTAGAGCTGATGCTATTCCTAATTTGGAACAAAAAATGAAAAGACTTGCTTATGAGAGAGATGTCACACTTGATGAGTTAATTGCTGAGGGAATGATGGGAACGTTTGAATGAGTAGAAAAAAAAGAAAAACTCTAAAATCAAAGAGCGATACTATTTTATTGATTGTTGAAAATAGCGAAATAGGATTTTTTAATAAGTATTTTAAAGAGTATTTGAAAAATGAAGAGTCTATTTTAATTGATTGTATTCGTTCAAGTACAGCAGGTAAGTGTGAGATTACCAATGGTAATAAGATGACTAAAAAAGTTAATGCTTCTTTGTTAGATGATGGCTATAAAGCAGTATTTCTTATGATAGATTTGGATACAAAGTGTCATAGCTCTGAGAGAAACCATGACTGTTTAGTTAAGTTAAAAGAAGAGTACTCTCCTCGTTATAAAGTTGATAAAGAGTTGAAAAATAGATTTTATCTTTTTGTTGTTTGTAATGAGATAGAGAGTTGGTTTTTAACCATAGATGAAAAACGAAACAATACAAATAGTGTCTATCAAGACCATAAAGAGATAATGGAAAAACTTCTTAATGTTCAAGGTGAAACTCGTATTTTAGATAAGGTATTAGATGGTTTGCATAGTGGAAAATATCAATTAGACTTCTCCAAAAACAACTCCCTCCAACACTTTATAAAAAAACTCCAAGAGTTCAATGCAAACCCATAAACTAACCATAAAAGGCACAGTCCAAGGGGTAGGCTTTCGCCCCTTCATCTATACCCTAGCCAAAAAACAGAATCTAAAAGGGACAATAAGCAATGGCTCAAGTGGAGTAGAGATTTATATTAATTCTAATAATATTGAACTTTTTATAGAATCAATAAAAAAAGAACTCCCTCCACTAGCCTCTATTGATTTTATAGAAATCAAAGAGACAGCTTTTCAAAACTTCCAAGATTTTAAAATTATAGAGACTAAAACTAGTGGAGATGTAACGGTTAATATTCCTCCCGATATATCTATTTGTAGAGCATGTGAAAAAGAGCTTTTTGACTCAACTAATCGGCGTTATGGTTACCCTTTTATTACTTGTACTCATTGTGGGGTAAGATACTCTATTATCTATGATTTGCCTTATGATAGAGTTAATACCTCTATGAAATTTTTTAAGATGTGTAGGGCTTGTGAAGAGGAATATAATAACCCAATGGATAGAAGATACCACGCTCAACCAATTGGATGTTGGGATTGTGGGGCAAGTTTGGAACTCGTAGGTCGGGGTGTCCTCTCCCCGACAAAAATCATTGATGAGGTAGTAGCCTTAATAGAACAAGGAAATATCCTAGCCATAAAAGGGGTAGGAGGCTACCATTTGGTTTGTGATGCAACGAATGAAAAAGCAGTTACAAAACTAAGAGAGCGAAAAAGACGACCTACTAAACCTTTTGCTGTAATGGTTAGGGATATGGAGATGGCTCATCAAATGGCGTATATTAATGCAAAAGAGGAGGAGTTATTGTGTTCAAAAGAGCGACCAATTGTAATTGTCGGGATGAGGGCATCCCGACCTACGGTTGCTCCGAATATCTCTTGGATTGGGCTGTTTTTGCCTTATACTCCTCTGCATCTTTTGATTTTAGAGAAATTAAATCGTCCTTTGGTGGCTACTTCTGCTAATGTAACTGATGAACCTATAGCTATAGATAGGGAGAGCATTGAAAAGTTATCAAATGTTTATGACTATTTGGTTGACCATGACCGAGAGATTATTAATGGGTGTGATGATAGTGTGGTTATGGTGGTTCAAAATCAGACCATATTTCTTAGAAGGGCTAGGGGATATACGCTTGTAGCTATTAAATTACCATTTAGATTAGATAAAAAGGTTTTGGCTGTTGGGGCAAATCAAAAGAGTACGGTGGCAATTGGATTTGATAACCAAGTTATTTTGTCGCCTCATATTGGGGATTTAGATGGTATTGAGTCGGTGGAATATTTTAAAGAGAATATAGAGAACTTGAAACGAATTTATCGGTTTAAGCCTGAAATAGTTGCTTATGACAGACATCCAAATTATGAAAGTACAAAGTATGCAAAGAGTTTAGAGCTAGAAGAAAAAGAAGTACAACACCATTACGCCCATATTTTAGGAGTTATGGTTGAAAAATCCGTAGGTCGGGATGCCCTCATCCCGACACTTGGCGTTGCATTTGATGGTACAGGCTATGGAGATGATGGCAACCTTTGGGGTGGAGAGTTTCTAATTTGTGACTCTAAAGGCTATAAACGAGTAGCCCATATTAATTATTTTAAACTGCTTGGAGGAGCAAAAGCGATAAAAGAGCCAAAGAGGGTGGCTTTGAGTTTGCTGTTTGATATTTATGGAGATGAGGTTATTTCGGGGCTAAAGCCGTCGATTCCGACTCTTCAAGCTTTTACTCAAAATGAGATAAAAACTCAATATCTTATGTGGAAAAAGGGGCTAAATACTCCTTTAAGCTCATCGGTAGGGCGACTCTTTGATGCTGTTGCTTCTTTGACAGGGGTTTGTCAAGTGATGAGTTTTGAGGGGGAGAGTGGGATGATAATGGAGGAGTATTATGATAAAACTATTAGAGATAGTTACCCTTTTAGCTTTGAAGATGGGATTATAGATATTTTACCAATGATAGAGGCTATAAGCCAAGAGCAAAACCCCAAAATAGCCATCTCTAAATTTTTTAATACCCTCGTAGAGATAATCTACACTATCTATAAAAAATATAACTTACCTTTGGTGCTAAGTGGTGGGGTTTTTCAAAATAGAGTTCTTTTAGAGCTTGTTTTAGAGAAGATTCCCACTGCTACTGTTCCTACTCAAACTCCTCCACATGATGGTGGGATTGCTTTGGGGCAGATAGTATCTACACAGTCATTTTAAAAAATCTAAAGTATTAATTTTATTTAACTTAAATTTAATACAAATATACTATTATAAAAACAATGAACGTTCATTCAGTTTTTAGGAGGTATAGATGGAGTTGTCACTTTTGGTTATTTTTTGGTATGGTATTTTACACGCATTTGCTCCTGACCATCTAACGGCTATGGCTGATTTTTCTATTGGAAAAGATAAAAGAAAGACCCTGATGATTACCATACTCTTTGCTGTTGGTCATGGGTTGAGTCTTTTTGTTTTTGCCAAAATTTTAGAGAGGTTTAATATCTCTTCGGAGCTTTTGGCTTATGGGGATATTGTCTCTGCAACTGTGATTATTGCGATGGGGTTATATCTGCTTTTTATGGTGGCTACCAATCGGATTCATCTGCATACTCATCAACATAAAGGGGGAGAGCATGTACATATTTGGTTTGGAAAAAAGCATGACCATAGCCAAGTTGATACCACATCTTCATTTACAATGGGTCTGCTTATGGGAATTGGTGGAGTTCGTGGAATGCTTATTACTCTTGGAGCAGTGCAGGGGGGAGCTGTTGATTTTAGCATGGTTGGGGCTTTTACTCTTGGTGTTATGGTGATTTTTGTTGGGTTTGGATTATTGATTTCATATATCAATGAGAACTTCTTAAATAATATAACAAGTGTTAGAAAAATATTTACCATAGCAGGGGTTATCTCTCTATTTGTTGGAACAGATATTTTAATAGCATAATTGAATAGTCATTCATAATTAAAAAAATATAGAGTATAATACAAAAAAATAGTTTTAGAAGGAAGATAATATGTGTACAGAGTGTGGTTGTAGTATTAGAGGAACAGAGGCAGAGCATTTGCATAGTCACGAGCATCAGAAGGCTCATGAACATCTGCATCATAATCCACAGTTAAATGATACCAAAACCATTTCGGTTATTCAGAAGATTTTAGATAAAAATGACCATGAAGCCGACCATAACCGAAGCCATTTTGATAACCATAATGTATTGGGTATTAATCTTATGTCTAGTCCTGGTTCAGGAAAAACAACACTTATTGAGTATCTTTCAGAGGTAGCAGAGTTTAAGTTTGCTGTAGTAGAGGGCGATTTAGAGACCAATAAAGATGCTGACAGACTCAAAGCAAAAGGAATTGAAGCTGTTCAAATTCAGACAGGTTCAGCGTGTCATTTGGATGCGTTTATGGTGCATAAAGGGCTACACGATATATCACTTGACAAAATAGATGTATGCTTTGTAGAAAACGTTGGAAACTTGGTCTGCCCTGCCAGTTATGATGTTGGAACACACTTGAATATTGTGCTTGTCTCTGTGCCAGAGGGCGAAGATAAGATTGCCAAATATCCTGTAATGTTCCGTCATGCCGATTTGGTGCTTATTACAAAAACTGATTTATTGCCTCATTTCAAATATAATATAGAGCAAGAGAAAGCCGAAGCAAGACGAATTAAACCCAATGTGGATATTTTAGAGGTTAATATTAACGACATAGATTCGGTTAAAGCTGTGGCAGATTGGATTGAGTTTAAACGAAAGATGAGACGATAATATGTGTCTGTCTATTCCAAGCAAAGTAGTAAAAATATCCGAAGATAAAATGATGTGTCGAGTCGATACCATGGGGGTTCAACGAGAGGCAAACCTTATGATGATGGGCGAAGATGATATTGAAATCGGCGATTATGTTCTTCTTCATATCGGTTTTGTAATGAATAAAATTGATGAAGAGGAAGCGTTGGCTTCTATTGAAACCTATCGTGAGATATTGGAACTAATGGACGAAGAGGAACGGAAACAAGCGATTATTGACGATGATAATTGTCAAAATAGGGGGAATGCGTAGGGTGTTTTCCCATGAAAACACCGTCAATAGATGCCGATATGGTTTTGACGGTGTTGTGAGGCACAACACCCTACATATACAATATGAAAAAATTACAATTAAAAAACCTATACGATAATTTTAGAGATGGAAAAACAATTCAAGCTTACGCCAAAATAATTGCCCAAGATGCTAAAAAGCTAAAAAAACCCATAAATATTATGGAGGTGTGTGGAGGTCATACCCACACCATTATGAAGTTTGGTCTACCTCAACTTCTTCCTGATAATATAAACTTTATCCATGGACCTGGTTGTCCTGTCTGTATTATGCCAAAAGAGAGAATTGACCACGCCTATGTTTTGGCAATGCAGAGCGATGTAATTTTAGTAACCCTTGGGGATATGATAAAAGTTCCAGGAAGCAATGGAAGTTTGCAACAAGCACGAGCAAAAGGGGCTGATGTGCGATTTGTATACTCTCCTATGGAGTGTATTAAGATAGCCAAAGAGAACCCCACTAAAAAAGTTGTCTTTTTTGCCATTGGATTTGAGACAACCACCCCCATGACAGCTGTTTTAATTGACCAAGTGATTAAACTAAAAATCCCAAATATTCTTTTTCATATTAACCATGTAACTGTGCCAGAGGTTATGGTAGAGCTAATAGATAGCCGAGATGTTCATGTGGATAGCTACAATAATCAAATAGACGCATTTTTAGGACCAAGCCATGTTTCGGTTATTAGTGGCTCTAAGATTTATGATAAATTCCCAACAGAGTATAAACGACCTGTAGTTGTAACAGGCTTTGAGCCAGTAGATGCAATGCAGGGAATCAGCATGATAATTAAGCAGTTTATAGAGAAGAGATGTGAATTAGAGATTCAATATAAACGGGTTGTAAGCCATGATGGAAATCTAAAAGCTCAAGCCTTAATTGAGCAGTATTTTGAAAAAATAAGCCTATTCAGATGGCGAGGGCTTGGGAATGTTCCTGATAGTGGTTTAAAACTAAGAGATGAGTTTGATAACTATAATGCAGAAGTAGTTTACAGAGATATTTTGCCTATTGCTGAGATAGAAGACCATAAACTCTGTATCTGTGGAGATATTTTACGAGGAATGGCAAAGCCTCCTGAGTGTACTATTTTTGGAATGGCTTGTAAGCCTAATACGCCTATTGGTAGCTGTATGGTTAGCTCGGAGGGGGCTTGTTCGGCATATTATAAATATGGAAATTTGCTGTAGGGTGCGTTTCCCAACGCACCGACAAAATAAAAATTTATTACAATTCAAAACATTTATAAAATGGTGCGTTGGGAAACGCACCCTACGGAGAAACAATGACAAAAAATATAACCCTAGCCCACGGAAATGGTGGCGAAGAGAACAACGAATTAATATCAAAAATATTCTACAAACATTTTAAAAATGAGATTTTAGAGAAGAGTGAAGATTCTTCTATTTTAGAACTCAATGGAAAAACAGCCATGAGTACCGATAGTTTTACCGTAAGTCCTCTCTTTTTTAGTGGTGGAGATATTGGAAAATTAGCAGTTTGTGGAACATGTAATGATTTAGCCATGATGGGGGCAAAACCAAAATATCTAACTTGTTCTGTGATTATAGAAGAGGGATTTTCTACTAGAGAGCTAGAGAAAATTGTCCGAAGTATGAAAAAAGAGTTAGAGATTAATGGAACTATAGTTGTTAGTGGCGATACAAAAGTAGTTCCAAAAGGTGCAGTTGATAAGCTTTTTATTAATACAACAGGTATTGGAGAGGTAGAGTATGAAGGGATAAGCTCACATAATCTAAAAGAGGGAATGAGTATTCTAGTTAGTCGTGATATTGGCTCTCATGGGGCTACTATATTTTCAGCTAGAGAGGGAATTGAACTAGAGAGCAATCTAAAAACAGATTGTGCCTCACTCTATCCACAAATAAAAGCTCTGATAGATGCCAATATAGAGATAGTCGCCATGCGTGATGCAACCCGTGGAGGGGTTTCGGCTGTACTAAATGAGTGGGCAAAAGCCTCAAATGTCTGTATCGAGATAGAAGAGGAAAAAATTCCCGTTCAAGAGAGTGTAAGGGGAATCTGTGAAATGCTCGGTTTTGAAGCGATGGATTTAGCCAATGAGGGGACTTACCTTTTAGCTGTTCATAAAAGTGATGAGGTCAAAGCATTAGAGATTTTAAAGCAGACACATCAGAGTGCAGAGATTATTGGTAGTGTTTCTATGCAGTATGAAGGAAAGGTTATTTTAAAGAGTTCTTGGGGGACTAAGAGGTTTTTGGACTTGCCTACTGGGGAGTTGTTGCCTAGGATTTGTTAGAAGGTATACTCTTAAGTAATCTATAACCAAACTTTTGTTAGATATAATTATTAAAAAATAACATAATAAATGGGAAGTTACATATATGGGCATGAAGCTACAGTATAATTTAGAGAATATTGGTAATATTGATAAGGCTTCTATTACAATTAAACGATTAACAATTATTGCAGGGGAAAATAGCAGTGGGAAGACTTTTGTAACGAAAAGTCTTTACACTATTTTAAATTCTGTATATCAAGATCATTTTTCTAATAAAATTATTAATAAATATATACATTTAAAACATGCTTATTCTAACTTCTATGAGAATCTAATAAAACCGTCTTCAATTGATAAAGGTTTTGAAGAAAAAATGTTAATATATGAGAGTGAAATTTATAAAGTTATATTTGAGTTAATAGAGGTACCTTTTGAGGAGGAAGAGAAGGTTATTTCTAATAATTATAAAATTTTTGATACTTTTGAAAAAAGTATCATAGAGTACTTTTCAGAACGATTAAAATTAAAAAAATTTCAAAAATATATTCATGATATTGAAGTAATTTTAAATCATCTTAATGATTTTACGAATATGATTAAAGACAGACGTGAAATTGTCATTGAAAGTATTGATATGAGTTTAGCTAGAGGATTGAAAAAAAATTATCAGATAACTGATTTAAAAAGTCTAATTAATCGTAAAAATAACCAAAAATTAAAATTATCTATTGATACAATAGGGGATATAGAAGTTGATTTAAAATCAAAATTAACTTTTAATTTTGAAGGTCAAGGGATAGAAAAAATTCAAAAGATAGAAAATATCGTTTTCTTTGATTCTCCTGTTTATATCAAAATTAGAAAGGCATTAGAATCTAATCAAAGAAATAGCTTTTTAAGGCTGAAAGATGAAGAAAACTATTTAAAAGGTTATCCCGAGTATTTAGATAAGTTATATAGCTTTATGGATAAAGAGTATATTGATGTTCCTGCTTTTAGTGAAATTAGTAACGAAATACAAAATATTATATTAGGAAAGTTAGATGTAACAAAAAGTGGAGATATTAATTATACAGATAATCAAAATAATACTATCCCTCTTTCTTTAACAGCGATGGGGATTAGTAATATTGGCTTGATAGACTTACTTTTACGAAATAATGTTATTAATAAAGGCTCATTTCTTATTATGGATGAACCTGAAGTACATCTTCATCCTGAATGGCAAGTCTTTTTGGCAGAAATTTTATATAAAATTGCAAAAGCAGGAGCAAATATTATTATTGCAACTCATAGTTTAGACTTTTTAAAGGCATTTGAAAATATTTTAAAAGAGGAAAATGAAATAGCAGAAGAGATTATTGCTATTAATAAAATGCTTTGTGCAGAGAGTTTTTTAGAGAAAACTGAGTTAGAAAAGGTGGGTATTGTGTTGGATGATTTAAGCCGTCCTTTTTATAATTTGTATATGAAAAATATATAATTATGACAGTCTTAGAATTTTTTAAAAAAATTAATACTGAATGTGATGTTTTAGGTAGTGTGGAGTTATCTATTAAAGCAATAGATTTAGATAATTTAAAATTGAGTATAGGTTGTTCTCTTTTAAAATCATGTGATTATTTAAAAAAGAGTAATTCAAGTTTATATTTTATTGAAATATCTGATTTCCATTATGAACTAAGTGATTATTTAGAGGCAGGAGAAATACAAAGGAGAGCAGAAAAAAAAGTTAAAGAAGGAGTAAGATTAAAAATTTCAGACTCTCTATTAATTTTTATGGAAATGCAAAAAAAATTTAATATAAATGATGTTGAAGAAAAAAAAATTCTTTTAACTTTTTGTAAAACATCTCTTTCTGATGTTATTGCTTTTGATTTTTTATCTCGAAATTTAGAAAAACATTATAAACCAACTTTTTGTTCATCTATTTCAGTTATTCCATATACAGAACTTGAAAATATTTTTCAGAGATGACCCTAACCCTCCTAATCACAACCTACAACTCCCTAACCCAAGCCACCCACACAGCCCTAAAAGATAAGGGCTATAAAGTAAATATAACCTACGCCATAAACAAAACCCAAATGCTCCAAGAGATAAAATCCTTCAACCCAAAAATAATCCTCTGCCCATTCCTAAAAAGCTATATCCCAAAAGAGATATATGAAAACTACCCAACCTTTGTATTCCACCCAGCACCCATAGGAGATAGAGGGGCTTATAGCCTTGATTATGCTGTTTTTAATGAGGTCAAAGAGTGGGGTGGAGTTTGGTTAAAGGCTAATGAGCTTTATGATGGGGGAAATATTTATGCTAGTGGGCATTTTAAAATGCGACAGAGTTATAAAGCTTCTATCTATCGGCAAGAGATGGTTAGCGTTGCAGTTAATAGATTAGATGAGTTATTTGAAAATATAGAAAAAGATAACTCAACTCCACAGATTTTAAACCCTATTCATAAACCTTTTACTCAAAAGATGAGGGCTATTAATTGGGCAAAAGATACAACCAATGAGATAATGAAAAAAGTCTATGCTAGTGACTCTGTTGAGGGTGTTTTAGATACTATTTTAGGGGTTGAGTGTTATCTATATGGAGTTTGGAGAGAGGATAAATTTAGAGGTAAACCAAAAGAGATATTGGCTAAACGAGATGGGGCAATCTGTTTGGGTACTATTGATGGGGCTATTTGGATTAGCCACTTAAAAGAGGTTGGTGGGTTTAAACTACCAGCTACTTATGTGCTAAAAGAGAAGATAAAAGGGGTAAAAGAGGATAGATTGCCTCTGCTATTTGATAAATCTTATAGTACTTTTTATGAAACCTCTGTAGAGTTTAGAGATAGTGTTGCCTATTTGTGTTTTAACTTTCATAATGGGGCGATGAGTACGGCTCAATGTATACGGCTTAAATATGCAGTGGAGTATCTAAAAACGCAGTGTGAAGTGTTGGTTTTGGTTGGAGGGATGGATTATTTCTCTAATGGGATTCATTTGAATATTTTAGAAGATAGCCAAAAGCAGGGCGAAGATGGTTGGGCAAATATTAATGCTATGAATGATTTGATTAAGTCTATACTTTTTGCTGATG
>Ga0256826_1000464_pt1 | contig 24532 bp, 20 predicted proteins | sample CV79metaG_FD_185975 | JGI IMG/M metagenome (GOLD analysis project Ga0256826, IMG submission 185975) | Hydrothermal vent microbial communities from East Pacific Rise, Pacific Ocean - CV79 | ecosystem: Environmental > Aquatic > Marine > Hydrothermal vents | place: Pacific Ocean: East Pacific Rise...
GTTTAACTCAGATAGCAATTAACCAAGATTTCTATGCTACAATTTTGACAAATAATCTCTGCTCTTTGATTATGAATGATGTGATGGAAGAGAAAGTCTCTTTGTATAATCAAGCTAAACAACGAAAATATCTCTATCAACTTAACAGGAGTTTCTCTATTGGCTCTATGAAAAATAGATTGGTTTTAATGTTACAAAAAAATGTTCGAGAAGAGAAGATATATGATATGATTGAAGATGAGATTTTAGGAAATTTACTACCTATAAAACCTAACAGGAGCTTTGATAGGAAGAAGCATTCTTCTACCAAATTCCCTGTCTCTAAAAAGGCTAGTTTTTAGGTGGTTTTGGGCTTAATTCATTGGCATTGGTGTTTACACCCGAATAATAATGTTCGATAAAATCGAACCTACGGTTAAAATCAAAAATATTATAACATAAGCTATAAGGCATTTGCTACATTAATATAAAGCCCTAAAAGCTCTAGCTGTGCGTCTACTTTGTATATCTCTTGGTCCAACTCTCGTACTTGAACGCTGTTTGCAACTATTTGTGTATCTATAGAGGTTCTGTCTCCAAGTTTTTCTAAATCTTGAGCTGTATTTAACATGCTGGCGTAGTGTCCTGCGTCTTCTTGTGAGAGAGCTATTTTTTTATCTATAATCTCTAACCGTTTTTGAATTAACTTAAAATTATTTAAAATCTTTTGTTGTTGCTCTTCTAAGGTTATTTTTGCGTTTAAATACTCTATTTTAGAGTTCTGAACATCGTCAAAAGAGTTAATGTTTAGAGGCAAGCTCACTTTAAAACCATAGTTAAAATAGCTCTGTTTTATGCTAGAGTTGGGAGAAGCAAAAAGAGGATTTAAATCTTCATTCGTATAGCGTCCTGTTACCGATATTTCAGGTAAGTATTTTGAGAAAATCATCCGTTGATTATGTTTTTTCTCTTCGACCCTTATGCTGTCTCGTTTTAGCTCTAATTGATTCTCTAAATATCTGTTTTTCTCTATCATTCCAAAGTTTGGAAGTGTGATGGAATAAGGCTTCTTGTCCGAAAGTAGAGAAAAATCATTTTCTAGCTTTACAATAGTAAGCTCTAACTCCAATTTAGAAGTATGGTCTTGATTTCGTTTTAGTAATGCTTGGTCATAGAGTGTTCGATTGGTTAAACCCTCTTCATAGCTCTCTTTTTGTATTTGAATGTCCAGATTATCGTTATAGATCGTTAGCTTTATTTTTTCTAATTGCAGTTTTGACTTTTGTAAATTATACAGAATTGTTAACGATTGCAAAATAAGTTGACGTTTCTGAAGTTCTATATCTAGGGCATTTGCTTTTCCAAAAGCTTTGGCATATTTAATAGCCGACCAAATTCCACCCGATTTAAAAATGGGTTGGTCAACCGATACTACAAATTGACCTGTTTTAATTGTCCCTCCAAACTGTGTTGAATAGCTCTTAGAGTACTGTAAAATCACAGGACTAATCCATGATTTTTCTAACTGTTCCGTCTGTACAGTATTTTTCTCTTTTTGATACTCTAAAAGTTGACTCTTATCGCTAGAGAGAATATCACTAAGTTCACTCTCTGCCATTAAGACAGAAAAGAGAACACTAGATAGAAGAAACAGCTTCTTCAAAACGTTTAAACCCTTCATCTATTTCATCTACTGTAATGGTCAAAGCAGGCAAAAATCGTACCGTATTTTTTCCTGCTGGTAGAACAATAAGATGTTTTTCCATACAATTACTCAAAACAGCTTTCATGGTATCGTTGTCTTTAGCTCGAAGCCCTCGCATTAGCCCTAAGCCTACCTCTTGTGTAAATAGATTTGGGTATCTGCTTGCCATCTCTTTGAGTTTCACGGTAAAATACGCCAATGTTTCAGTTAATTTTCCACTCTTGTCCATGGCACTTAACACTTCTAACACAGCCAAACCTGCACGAGTGCTTAAGTAGTTTCCACCAAAAGTACTTCCGTGGTCTCCTGCTACTAATACCTCTTTGTGTTTGGTCATTACAGCACCAATAGGAACACCACCACCAAGACCTTTTGCCATGGTAATAATATCTGGTTCTATCTCATACACATTTGAAGCCAACATTTTACCTGTACGGTAAATTCCTGTTTGAACCTCATCAACAATAAGTAAAACCCCCTGCTCTTTTAAGAAGTTTGCCAATTTTTGAATCTGTGATTTTTCAAAAGGTTGCACTCCACCCTCGCCTTGGACAAGTTCTATCATTACAGCTACAGTCTCATCGTCAATGTTTTCATAAACGGCATCTAAGCCATTAACATAAGAAAAACCAGCAGGATACGGCGAAAAATCAGGAGTATGAAAACTCTCTTGCCCTGTTGCTTTTACGGTAGTGATGGTTCGTCCATGAAATGAGTGTTCTAAGGTAATTACTTTATAACGCTTTTTATCAAATCTTGTCTCGCCATATTTACGGGCTATTTTGATTGCTCCTTCATTCGCTTCTGCTCCTGAATTTGCAAAAAAGATTGCTCCATCATAATTGGCTAAGGTACAAATTTTCTCTGCCAATTTTGCTTGTGGCTCTATAATTTGTAAATTTGAAATATGAATTATTTTTTCTACTTGCTCTTGCAGTGCTTTTACCAATGTTGGATTGTTGTGTCCCACTGAATTTACGGCAATACCTGAAGCAAAATCAATATATTCATCTCCATTTTCAGCAAAGAGAGTTGAACCCTCTCCTTTTACAAAATTAGTATAGTTTCGGTTGTAGGTTTGTAACCCATACTTTTTATCTAGTTGTTCTAATGTCATCTCTTCCCTTGTATGATACAATTACTATTACACCATATTTATTTATATTTTTTAATTTAATTGCTGTGATGGAAATCACACCCTACTTTTATATGCTTTTTTGTGGATTATCTACTAAATGTCCAAAAGGTAGTTTTGCTCCACCTAAAATATGAAAATGAAGATGATTTACCTCTTGTCCTCCATTTTTTCCATTGTTTATAATGAGCCTGTAACCACTCTTGTCAATTCCCATTAATGTTGCTACCTCTTGTATAAAAGGGGTCATTTCTGCCATAATTTGGGCAGAGACATCTTGAAAACAATCTACATGTTCTTTTGGAATAACCAAAATATGAATTGGTGCTTTAGGATATAAATCATGAAAAGCAATAAACTTATCATTCTCTAAAACTTTATTACTTGGAATCTCTCCAGCTACCAATTTACAAAATATACACATCTTTTTATCCTTTATCTCTATAAGTTAATTATTTTAATTTGAAAAATTATAACACATTCAATCCCACTATTAGCATAGTTTCGATAAAATCTCACAATTATTAATTAAAGCATATAAGAATTAAACAGAGGTTATTTTGAAAAACTTAGAAGAACAGATTAGAGATGCTAATTCGCTCGATGCACTTGGGAAGGTTCGTATTGAACTCTTTGGGAAAAAAGGTGCATTGGCTCGTGAATTTGCAAAGCTAAAAGATGTACCTGGACCAGAGAAAAAAGCATTTGCAGAGGGACTTAACAAAAATAAAGCTCATCTTCAAACCATTTATGATGAGTGTTATGAAACACTAAAAAAAGAGGAGATAGAGCGTCTTTTAAAAGCTGAAGCTATTGATGTATCGCTCTATAATAACCTTAATGAAAAAGGGGCATTACACCCAGTAATGGCAACCATGGACAAGATTATTGACTACTTTGTAGCACTAAACTTCTCTATTGAAGATGGACCAAAAGTAGAAGATGACTTTCATAATTTTGAAGCATTAAACCTACCAAAAAACCACCCTGCACGAGACATGCAAGATACTTTTTTCTTTAAAGACAAAGCAGTATTACGAACTCATACCTCGCCTGTACAAATACGAACCATGCTGGCACAAAAGCCACCAATCCGTATGATTGCACCAGGTGCTGTTTTTAGAAAAGATTATGACATTACCCACACACCAATGTTTCATCAAGTTGAAGGTTTGGTTGTAGGAGAGACAGGCGAAGTAAGTTTTGCTAACCTTAAGTCTATTATGTCTGATTTTTTACACTACATGTTTGGAGAAGTTAAAGTTCGTTTTAGACCAAGCTTCTTTCCGTTTACTGAACCCTCTGCCGAAGTAGATATTTCATGTATCTTTTGTAAAGCAGAGGGGTGTCGTATCTGTTCTCATACAGGATGGCTAGAGGTTTTAGGATGTGGGATTGTTGACCAAAATGTTTTTGATGCAGTGAAGTACAAAAACGTTAGTGGTTATGCCTTTGGTTTAGGGGTAGAGAGATTTGCAATGTTGTTGCATAAAATTCCTGACCTTAGAATGCTATTTGAGGGAGATACACGTTTATTGGAGCAGTTTAGATGATTTTAACAAAAACTTGGTTAAATAATTTTATTGACCTTAGAAAAGTAAGTAATGAGAAGCTCTATGAGACACTAAATTCTATTGGTTTAGAAGTTGACAGTATTAAGTCGTATACCATTCCCCAAAAAGTTGTGGTAGGTAAAATACTCTCGTGCAAAAAGCACCCCAATGCAGACAAGCTTAATGTTTGTCAAATTGATATTGGTTCAGGAACACGACAAATTGTTTGTGGGGCAAAAAATGTTGTAGATGCAGAGTATGTGGCAGTAGCGACCATTGGTGCAAAGCTTGGCAAAGATTTCGAGATTAAACACGCCAAACTTCGTGGGGTTGAGAGTGAAGGAATGGTCTGTTCTGCTTCAGAACTTGGTCTTCCCGATTTGGGTGATGGTATTATGATACTAGATGAGAGTATTGGAAAGCTTGTTGTAGGAAAAGACCTTAATGAGTATACCAAACTTGCTGATACGGTTATTGAAGTTGAGCTTACAGCGAACCGTGGCGATTGTCTATCTGTTCATGGTGTGGCTAGAGATTTATCGGCAGCACTAAATATTCCTTTGAATACCTTTGAGTATGAGAGCCAAAACCCTGAAAAAATTGGTTTAGCTCGTGTAGCAAAACTGATTGTAAGAGGTAAAATAGATGCTTCTGTACAATATGCAATGGCAAATATGGAAGAGTTGCATACTTCGCTACTCTTTTCACTGCGACTTGCCTTTGTAGAAGAGCTTAAAAATGATGCCTTGCACAATATTTTAAAGTACATTACGCATACGACAGGGGTTATTTTACGAGCTTACGATGTAAGTCACATTGATTTAGAAAATGATGAAAAGCTTACGATTAATCTTCAAAGTAAAGAAGGTGTCGTAGAAGTTACCATTAACAATAAGCTCTATTCAAGAATTGGTATTAATCATGAGGACAAGAAAGAAGCGAATGAGAAATCATTAAAAGTTCTTTTTGAAACATCCTATATAAATCCTCTGATATTAACAGATTTGGTTGCAGACCATAAATTAGAAACCGATGAACTCTATTACAATACTTCTCGTGGGTCTGAACCTAATTTATGTTTTGGAATCAACTACTTAACCTATCTTTTTGAAACTTATAATAAATGTAAACTTTTTGATGGAACAATCTCTTTAGATGAGGAGCGAGAAGCCAAAGTTATTACCGTTAGTACCACCGAAGTTTGTCAACTGATTGGAAACGATATTAAAAAGATTAATATTATGACCATTCTAACCGATTTAGGATTTAGAGTACAAAGCACAGCCGAAGATAAATTTGGAGTAACCATACCAAGCTACCGACACGATATTGAAAATATTCAAGACATTACCGAAGAGATTGTTCGGATGATTGGTATTAACAACATCGAAGCCAAGCCGTTAGAGTTCAAAGAGTCTCAACCGATGAACCCAACCATGCACCGATATTACGCAAAAAAAGCGTTACGTCATCATGCAGTGGCTGCTGGATTTGATGAAAGTATCTCGTATGCATTTTCAGACAAACTGTTACTTGCAAAGTATAACTTTCCTCTTGTTGATGAAGAGTTGGACATTATTAACCCAATTACAGCTGATTTTAATACCCTACGAACAACAACACTGGTTAACTTACTGCAAGCTGTAGAACGTAATGTAAACTACTCTAAAAAAAGAGTGGCACTGTTTGAAATAGGTACTATTTTTAATGAAAAAAGAGAAGAGAAAGAGGTTCTCTCTCTGATTTATTCAGGTCAAGCTGAAACAGAATATGTAGGGAATGCAGGAAAACCAACAGCCATTACTTTTGAACTTTTTATCAAAAAGCTCTCTGCTGTTCTTGGAAATTTTGAACTTAGAGCATCAAACCAAGAGAATTTACTGATAAATCCGTATCAATCTGCTGATATTATTATTAATAATGAAGTCTGTGGGTTCTTGACAAAAGTGCATCCAACGGTGAGTGAAGATTTTGATATTCCAGATACCTTTGTAGCTGAAATAGATTTTGATGCTCTTATTCCCGAACATATTAATGCTCATGCTATCTCTAATTTTCAAGGGGTATACAAAGATTTAAGTTTGGTTTTGGATAAACATCTACCGTATTCGCACATCTCAAACACTATTAAACTCTTAGATTTACCTCTTTTAAGTAAATTCTATGCTGTTGATGTTTATGAAGATGAAAAACTTGGAGAAGAGAAAAGTTTAACCCTTCGTCTCTTTATCCAATCCTTAGAAAATACACTGAGTGATAAAGAGATTGATTCCACCGTTAATGCTATTATTGAAAAACTTAACTCTGAATATGGAGCTAAATTACGATGAGAAGTGTAAGCATTCAACAACACTCTAAACCCTTTAGTTTAGAGTGTTCCAATATTGCTCCTGATAAATCTATCTCTCATCGTTGTGCCATGTTCTCACTGCTTTCAAATGAGACCTCCATCATTAAAAACTTTCTTTTAGGAGAAGATACACTCTCTTCTCTCTCTATTGCAGAGCAGTTGGGTGCAACCGTATTACGAGACGGTTCAAATGTAACCATTACCCCTCCTACAAAATTAACCGAACCTGATAATATTTTGGATTGTGGAAATGCAGGAACAGGAATGCGACTCTATGCAGGATTATTAGCAGGAATAGAAGGCTCGTTTATATTGACAGGCGACAAGTATTTACGCTCACGCCCCATGAATCGTGTTGCCATTCCTCTAAGAGATATTGGTGCAAAAATAGATGGGCGAGAAAATGGAAATCTAGCACCACTTGCCATTCGTGGTGGAGCATTACACTCATTTAAATACAACTCTCCTATTGACTCAGCACAGGTTAAATCTGCACTTATTTTGGCAGGACTTCAAGCAGATGGAATCTCTTATTATAAAGAAGATTTACTCTCACGAGACCATACCGAAAGAATGCTACGAGGAATGGGTGCAAAAGTAGAGACAAATGAAGAGGGATGGATAGAGATTGAACCTTTAAAAACTCCCTTAAAACCTTTGAATATTACTGTACCTGCTGACCCATCAAGTGGATTTTTCTTTGCAGTGGCAACAGCAATTACTCCTGATTCTAAAACGGTTATTAAAAATGTAACGTTAAATCCGACGCGAATTGAAGCCTATAAAATATTGCAAAAAATGGGTGCGAACATCTCATTTGTAGAAAAAGAAAATGTTTATGAACCTATTGGAGATATAGAGATTGCTTACAATGGAAAACTCTCTGCTGTAACGGTTGAAAAGAACATTGCTTGGCTTATTGATGAACTCCCTGCTCTCTCTATTGCTATGGCTGTAGCTAGAGGAACAAGTGTGGTCAAAAATGCAAAAGAGTTACGAGTAAAAGAGAGCGATAGAATTTCTACGGTTCTTGAAGGGCTTAACGCTTGTGGTATCAAGACCATAGAACATGAAGATGGATACGAAGTAATCGGTGGAGCATTATCTTCTGCTACGGTTAACAGTTATGGCGATCATAGAATTGCCATGAGTTTTGCCATTGCAGGAATCTCTTGTGCTATGCAAATTGATGATGTAGCGTGTATTGATACATCGTTTCCTAACTTTTTTGATATACTCAGTGAAATTACACAATTAGGATAAAAATATGAAAATAGAACTTGCATCAAGTTATGGCTTCTGTTATGGTGTCAAACGTGCCATTGACATTGCCGAAAAACATAAAAACAGTTTTACCTATGGACCACTTATTCATAATAAAGATGAGATAAAACGTCTAAAAGATGGGTTTAATATAGGGCTTATTGAAAAAATTGAAGATGTTGAAAACAGCAATGCTATTGTTATTAGAACGCATGGAATTCCGAAAAATGAGTTAGCAGTACTAAAAAAACAAGAGAATAAAATTATAGATGCCACCTGCCCTTATGTAACCACGCCTCAAAATATTGTAGCACGAATGAGCAAAGAGGGCTACTCCGTTGTTATCTTTGGAGATAAAAAGCATCCTGAAATCAAAGGTGTTGTCTCGTATGCTGAACATGAAAATCATGCTTTTGTTGTTTTAGATAAAGAAGAGTTGGATGTACTCCCCTTGAAAAATAAAGTTGCTTTGGTCTCTCAAACTACTAAAAAGCCTGCGGATTTTTTGCAAATCGTCAATGCTTTAATTTTAACACATAAAGAGGTACGGGTATTTAATACCATCTGTAATGCAACCTTTGAGAACCAAGATGCAGCATCAGAATTAGCAAAAAGAGCCGATGTTATGATTGTTATTGGTGGACGGCATTCATCTAACTCAAAAATGTTGCACAGCATTTCAGAACAAGAGTGTAAAGAGAGTTACTTAATCGAGAATGAGACCGAACTTGATGCGAATTGGTTTAAAGATAAAGAGCTTTGTGGTATTTCAGCAGGTGCGTCTACTCCCGATTGGATTATTCAAAATGTTGTTAATAAAATTCAAGAGATAAATAATTAAAAAAATATTAAAAAATATAAAAAGTTCTAAAAAATAAAGATAAAATATCTCTTTTTTTAGAACTTGAGCTTTCTCCTCTCTCCTCCCTCAATATCCCTTTATATTTCATACTTTTTCATTATGTATTAAAAAAATAAGAGTATAATAGCGAAAATTAGGCACAAGCAAGGATTAGTAAGCATGAAATTCGAAGATATCGAAATAGAAGACGTAGATTTTGGAGCGATGCTCGAGGAGTCGTTTAAAAAAGCAGATACAAAAAGTGATTTAGTAGATGGTGTAATTGTTAAAATAGTTGAAGAAGATAATCAAGTAATTGTTGATGTTGGTCGTAAAAATGAAGCATTTATGTCATTAGATCAAATTAGAGACGAAGATGGCGACATTATGTTCAAAGAAGGCGAAACAATTACGGTTGTTATCACTGGATTCAGAGGAGAGCGACCAAACGTTTCTTATGAATTGGCAGAGAAAAGAGCAGCACTTGCTGAATTTATCGAAGAGTATGACGATGAACAAGAGTATGTAGTAGAAGGTATTATTACTAAAAAGAATAAAGGTGGATTTGTTGTAGACGTTTCTGGTTTAGAGTTCTTTATGCCACGAACACTTTCATACATCTCGTATAAAGTTGACCCAATCGGTAGAAAAATCAAAGCACTTATTGTTAAAGTTGATAAAGAAAAAAACTCAGTAGTTGTTTCAAGAAAAGAGCTTATTGAGCGTGAAAAAACTGAAACTCAAGAGATTGTTGATAAGTTATTAGAAAACAAAGCTGTTGTTCTTGGTATTATTAAGAAAATTACATCATATGGTATGTTTGTTGATGTTGGTGGAATGGACGGTCTTGTTCACTACTCACAAATTTCTCATAAAGGTCCAGTTAACCCTTCTAAATACTACAAAGAAGGTGATGAAGTTAATGTTATTGCGATTGATTACGATAAAAAGAAAAGACACCTTTCTCTTTCTATTAAAGAAGCAAGCATTGATCCATGGAAAGATATTGACAACACATTAAGAGCAGGAGATACTGTTTCAGTTACTATTTCAAACATTGAACCATACGGTGCATTTGTTGATTTAGGCGAAGATTTAGAAGCATTCCTTCACGTATCTGAAATCTCGTGGGATAAAAATGTTAAACACCCTAAAGATTACATTGAAATTGGACAAGTAGTAGACGTTCAAATCATTGAAATTGATAAACAACAAAGAAGACTTAGAGTTTCAAGAAAAACACTTCTTCCTAAACCAATTGACCAATTTGCATCAGCAAATAGAACAGGCGACATTATCACAGGTACCGTTTCATCAGTAACTGATTTTGGTGCTTTCCTTAAAATTGGTGCAGTTGAAGGTCTTCTTCATAATCAAGAAATCTCTTGGGACAAATCAGAAGCAGCGAAAGCTCTTTACAAAGCTGGAGATGAGATTGAAGTTAAAATCATTAAAATCGACAGAGAAAATGGTAAAGTTTCTTTAAGTAAAAAAGCACTTGAAGAGTCTCCTGTAGCTGCCTTTGCAAAAACTCATAAAAATGGAGATATTGTAGAAGGTACTGTAAAAGATAAAAAAGACTTTGGTATCTTTATCTCTTTAGAACCAGGTGTTGATGCATTGATTAGACTTGATGATTTAGCTCCTATTACCGAAGAAGAAGTTGAAAAAGGTCAAACAATTAGAGCCGTTATCTCATTTATTGATGCTAAAAATGACAGAATTAGAGTTTCTGTTAGAAGATTAGAACGTCAAGAAGAGAGAGAAGCACTTGAAAAAATCAATGCTGAACAAGATGATAGTATGACTCTTGGCGATGTTTTTGGCGATTTCAAAAACAGATAATAAGGTTTTAAATAGATGTCTAAAATAACTGTTGTAGTTTGCGATCATATCCACCAAAAAGGGTTGGATATCCTCGCAAATGATGCTGATATAAATCTTATTAATGCCGCAGATGAGCCTAAAGACAAGCTCATCTCTGACATTATTCCTCTTGCTGATGTTGCTATTACCCGTTCATCTACGGATGTAGACCAAAACTTTCTTGATAATGCTCATAATATAAAATCAATTATCCGTGCTGGTGTTGGTGTTGATAATGTAGATATTGATGGTTGTAGCAAAAAAGGTATTGTTGTGATGAACGTGCCTACTGCAAATACCATTGCTGCTGTTGAACTTACAATGACTCATATGCTCTCTTGTGTACGTCAATTTCCTTATGCCCATAATAACTTGAAGCTTGATAGAGTTTGGAGAAGACAAGATTGGTATGGTACTGAACTTAAAGATAAAAAGTTAGGTATTATTGGTTTTGGTAATATTGGTTCTCGTGTTGGTAAACGTGCAAAAGCATTTGAAATGGATGTTATTGCTTACGACCCATATATAGATAGAAGAAAAGTAACTGATTTTGATATTACCTATACCAGCAATTTTGATGATATTTTAGCCTGTGACATTATTACGATTCACACTCCAAAGAACAAAGAGACCATTGGTATGATAGGTTCAGAAGAGATTAATCAAATGAAAGATGGTGTGGTATTGATTAACTGTGCAAGAGGTGGTCTTTATGATGAAGATGCACTATTTGAAGGGTTAACCAATGGAAAAATACACATGGCTGGTATTGATGTTTTCAACAAAGAGCCTGCAACTGACCATCCATTACTTGACCTAAATAATGTTACATTAACACCTCACTTGGGTGCGAATACTAAAGAGTCTCAACAAAATATTGCTATTCAAGCTGCTGAAAATGCTATTGCTGCTGCAAAAAATATTGCGTATCCAAATGCTTTAAATTTACCAATTAAAGAGAATGAATTACCAGATTTTTTAAGACCATACCTTGAGCTTATTCAACGAATGGGAAGTATTTCGGCTCAAGCAACGCGTTCTAAGATTAAAAGTATAAAAATATCTACACAAGGTAAGGTTTCTGACTACATTGATTCATTAACTACCTTTGCTACGGTAGGTACATTATCTGAATCGTTAGAAGACTCTGTAAACTATGTCAATGCAGAATTTGTTGCCCAAGAAAGAAATATAACCATTTCAAAAGAGAGTATTATTAACCATAGTGGACTAAGTAACAAAGTATGTATTAAACTCGTTACAAAAGAGGGAACGTTCTCTATTTCAGGTACAGTCTTTGGAGAAAATGCTTCTCGTATTATTGATATTGATGGGTACCAATTGGATTTAGAACCAAAAGGGACAATGATTTTATTTAGAAACACCGATGTTCCAGGTGTTATTGGAGACGTGGGACGAATTATCTCTTCTCATAAACTTAACATTTCAGACTTTAGACTCGGTCGTGATAAAAGTTCACAAGCTTTAGCTGTTGTTAAAGTTGATGGAAAAGTTACCAAAAACCTTTTATCTGATCTTGAAGCGTTGGAAACATGCTTAAATGTTACCTATGTTAGTATATAAAACTTTCTAAAACACTCCTAAAAGCTACATAAGGTAGCTTTTAGAGCGTTTTTTCTTCTTTTCTGCACAACTCTTTAAATAAAAAAGCTATAATCATTATAATTTAGTTTCTTCATTAATAATTATTGATACAATGCATTTAAATAAATTAAACTTATAATTTATTTAAAAATTTCTTATACTAAGGTTCTGTTAATGGTTTTAAAAAAGTCTCTTATTCTTCTTATGCTCTCCCTATCTAGTACAAGTGTTTATCTTCATGCGACTAATGTAAATCATTTAAATAATCTCTCATTAGAAGAGGCTCTGCAACTCATGAAAAGAGACAATCTTGAATTAAAAATTTCAAAATTTAATGAACAAATGAAAGCACAGGAAGCAAAAGTAGCCCAAGGCTACAACTATGGTAAACTTGATCTTAAAGTTCAAGCTATACGTTCAAATGATGCAGGAAATATTTTTGGATTTAAACTAAAAAGTAGAGAAGCAGCTTTTGGAGATTTTGGTTTTTCTGAATTTGATATGTCAGGACAAAGTAACCCCTTACCTGTTCAACCTAAAGACTTAAACTACCCAGATGCACGAAATCACTTTCAGACTACATTAACGTATGCTGTTCCTCTCTACACAGGTGGAAAACTTGACCAATATGGAAAGATAACGAAAGCGTTAGAAAAAATGAGTAAACTTGACAGTTCTAAACTGCTTAATGAAAAAGTTTTTCAAACAACAAAAACCTTTTACGACATCTCTTTAGTAAATCAATACATTGACAATCTAGGGAATATCATCTCAAATATTGAACAACTTTCAAATATTGTTTCGAGTATGAAAGAGGAAGGCTTTGCAAAAGAGATTGACCAACTTGAAGTAGAAGCTAAAAAAGCAGAAGTAGAAAGTATGTTGAGTCAAGCTACCTACAATAAAGAGTTAGCCTATCAATATCTCTCTTTTTTACTTAATCAAAAAGTTGATTCAATTCAAGCAATTAATAGTTTAGCTATTATGCCAACTATCGTTAAAGAGAAGATTCAAGAGGATAACCTTGATATTCAAAAAGCAAAACTTGGTTTAAAAATTACAGACATGGCAATAAAAGTAGAAGAGTCTAACTTTTTACCAACTCTTGGAGCATTTGGAGAGTATGGTTCATCAGATAATAATCCATTTAATGAGTTTACACATAAAGATTTCTATACCGTGGGTCTTCAACTCGATTGGAATCTATTTAATGGAAATATAGACAAACACAATTTGGAAAAATCTAAAGTTGAAAATATGAAAGTTCGTGAACAGGTAGAGCTAGCCAAAAAGGGAATTTGTCTACAGGTACGAAAACTCGTAACTGAAGTAAAAAGTAAAGATGCTGAAATAACAAACTTGGAGACACAGTTTAATTTTGCATCTAAAGTTTACGAAAACTATCAAGAGCAATACAGAGAAGGAATTACCTCTATTTCAGATGTTATTATTAAACAGTCAAAAGAGTTAGAAGTACTCTTAAAACTGTTAACCGTTAAGAATGATAGAAATGCTAAAGTTTTTGAACTAACAAGTATTATTAACAAAGGAGAGATATAATGAAAAGATTAACAATAAAGATTCTACTGGCACTTGTTGTAACCGTTAGTTCAACCTATGCAATTGAACTTAACCTAGCAGGTACAGTGGTTTCAGACAACGATAAGAAGATTACCAGTAGGTACATGGGTATTGTCAAAAAGATGTTGGTTAGTGAAGGGGACATTGTAGAAAAAGGGCAAATGCTCTATGAGATTGACTCCAAAGAGATTGACTCTAAAAAAGAGCAAGTTGAATTGGGTATCTCCCAAGCACAACTAGCACTACAAATGAACAAAAATCAATACAATAATATCATTCTTAACCTTGGAAGATACAAAAGGCTCTTTAAAAAAGGAATGGTATCAAAGTATGAGCTAGAGAACCTACAACTCGGTGCTAAAAATATGAAAGATATGGTCTCTATCGCTTCTAAACAGGTTTCACAAGCAAAAGCAATGAAAAAAGAGGTAATGAACCAATACAACTATCTTAAACTTAAAGCTCCAAATAAAGGGGTTATTATTATGAAAAGTTTAAGAGTTGGGGAGATGGCAATTCCAGGAATGCCAGGTATTGTATTAACTGACCTCTCTAAATTGAGTATTATTGTAGAGATTGCAGAGAAAAACATACGATTTATGAACATAGGAAAAAAAGTAGACCTAGAAGTCCCATCAATGGGATTTAAAACTATAGGAACAATTAAATCTATTATTCCAAACTCAAACCCAATGACACATAAGTTTAAGATGAAAATTAGATTTAATATGGGCAAGAAATCTATCTATCCTGGCATGTATGCCAAAGTATACATTAAAGGTTAACGATGGGAAATAGAAACGAGCCGTATGTCGTAAAAGATGTTGCAGGGAAATTGGGTCAAGGTTTTTTACGAAATCCACTTACTGCTGTTTTGGGAATTGTTATTCTTGCACTGGGGTGGATTGCACTGAACACCATGCCAAGAGAAGAAGATCCACAAATCGCTATCTCTGGTGGGGGTGTTATTGTTGCGATGCCAGGTGCAACGCCTCTTGAAATCGAAAATATCATCTCGAAACCTTTAGAGAAAAAACTTCGTGAAGTTCAAGGGATAGAACATGTCTACAGTATGTCCATGGACAATGTTGGTATTGTCAATGTTATGTACTTTATTGGAGAAGACAGAGAAGATTCTAACCTAAAACTCTATGATAAAGTAATGCAAAATATGGATCAAATGCCAAAAGGGGTTATGCAACCACTTATTAAACCTTTTGATATTGATATTGATGTTCCTATTGTAACACTTGCTCTCTACCAAACAGAAGACTCAAAGCTATCTATTGTTGACTTTAATGAAAAGATAAGAGCGTTACGCCATAAAATGAATGGTATTGATAATGTTGCTAAAACAACCTTACAAGGTTCTCATAAAGAGCAATATAATGTAGAAGTTGATATGGGAAAACTCTCTGCATATCATCTCTCTATGGGGCAAATCATGATGGCTGTAAAACAGTTAGCCGTTAATGTTCCTGATGTTAAAGGACGCTCTGTAGACAATAAACTGGTTATTTTTGGTATCTCTAATGCTATTGCAAGTATTAACGATATTAGAAATGTGATGGTTGCAAACTACAGAGGTTCACCTATCTATCTACGTGATGTAGCAAATGTTGAACAAGGAATTGATAAACAAAATTTTCAAGATGTAGAATTAATCTTTAGAGCTAATGAGGACAAAGCACAACCTTTCTCTAAAAATACAACACAAGTAACACTAACCGTTTCTAAATTAGCAGGAACAAATGCTGTATTTGTTGCACAAGATGTTATAAAACTTATAGAAGCTCAAGAGGCTGAATTTGAAAAATTGGGTATCGGCTATCTTGTAACACGTAACTATGGCGAGAGAGCCAATGCAGCAGTTGATGAGTTGATGCACCACTTAGTTATTACCATTATTATTATTGCCATTATGCTTGTCTTTGCATTGGGTTGGAGAGAGTCTCTTATTGTTACCTTCTCTGTTCCTGCAATTTTAGCAATTACCCTGTTTATTGCATGGATGTCTGGTCAAACGATGAACAGAATTACCCTCTTTGCCTTCTTGCTCTCATTAGGTCTGTTGGTTGATGCAGCGATTATTGTTATTGAAAATATCCACCGTCACTTACACAGCCCAGGGGTTGAAGACAGAGAGATGGGAGAACTGCTTGTTGAAGCCACTGATGAAGTTGGAGGACCAACCAATATTGCAACCTTGGCTATTATTATGACCATGGTTCCTATGGCATTTGTTGGGGGAATGATGGGATCATTTATGAAACCTATTCCATACAATGTTCCTGTAGCACTTTTTGCGTCTTTGGTTGTTGCCTATATTTTTACTCCTTATCTGAGTTTAAAACTTTTGAAAAAACCTGAACACCCACAAGGTCATAAAAAAGAAGAAGAGAAAAGTCAAAAAGAAGAAAATAAAGAGGGAGAGAAATAGATGAAAAAACTTGAAAGTTTTATCTTTTGGATTTTACAAACAAAACTTAGGAAAACGTTGATTATCGTTTTAACAGCTATTGCATTTTTTTCATCGCTATTGATGTTTCCAAATGGTGGAGTACTAGCAAGAATGCTTCCAGGTAAAAGTGCAGCAACCTACTCTATTTATGTGGATACACCAACAGGTAGTTCAATTGAACAGACCAGAGAGGTTACAAACTGTATTACTGATGTATTAAGAAAAGAGAAAGAGATACTTAATATGTCTATCTTTTATGGACAAGGGATTCCCTTGGATTATGCAGGGTTAGTAAAAGGTTCAATGATGAAGCGTACAGAAAATGTTGCTGAAATATCTATCAATTTAACCCATGCACATGACAGAGAAGAGCCATCATTCTTAATGACAGGACGCTTAAGACCTATTTTAAAAGGGAATTGTGAGCCTATTGTCCCAGGTACGGTTATTAAACTTGTAGAGCAACCTTCTGGTCCTCCTACACTGGCTCAAATTGTGGTAGAGGTACATGGTCAAGATATTGAAAAAACACGAAAACTATCCGTAGAAGTAGCTAATATATTAGCCAATACCAAAGACTTGGTTGATATTGATATTATGGCTGATGATATTTATGACAAATTCAAATTGGTTCCAGATATTGAAAAAATTGCCCGTTCAGGATTAGGGATTGAACAGGTTAACAATATTTTGTATTTGGCATTTGAGGGAATGGCAATTGCCACAAAAAACTCTGAAAATCGTTCTGTTCAAATACCTATTTTTTTAGTACTAAGTAAAGAGAGCAAAGAGTTAAGCTCACACAGTGATGATGCAATTCAATCTAAATTAGCATCACTAAATCTTATGAATAAATTGGGGATGATGGTTCCTTTAACAGAAATTGTAACCATTGTTCCAATTAAATCAACACCAACCATTATGCACAAAGATTTAAAACGTATGATTAATGTTATTGCTGAAACCAATATGGTTTCACAAGTTTATCCTCTTTTAGATGCTCGTGCAACGATGGTAGAGTATTTTGAAAAAGAGTACGAAGTTAAAAATGCACCTTTTTCAACCTACATGTTTGACCTTGAATTAACCAATAAAAAAACAGGCGAAGAGTACCTGTTACGTTGGGATGGAGAGATGAAAGTAACCCTAGATACCTTTAGAGATTTAGGTGCAGCCTTTATATCTGCTTTGGTTCTAATTTTCTTCCTATTGGTAATCTACTACAAAAGTTTTGCATTAAGTGGTATTATCCTTATTGGTTCATTCCTTTCACTTATTGGGGTTATTTTAGGTCATTGGGTAGCAGACTTGGTTACAGAGCAGACATTCTTTCTAACGGCAACCTCCTTGATTGGATTTATTGCTCTTATGGGAATTAGTTCACGAAACTCTCTGTTGCTTATTGACTTTGCGATGGGACTCATCAATAATGAAGGGATGGAGAAAAAACGTGCCATTGCTGTAGCATCAGCAACAAGAGCCACACCAATTCTATTGACGGCTGTAGCAATTATACTAGGTTCTGCCCTACTCGCAGGAGACCCTATCTTTGGTGGGTTAGGAGTTGCACTAATTTCTGGTACAGTAGCTGCTGTTTTAGTCTCACTGGTTTTTGTTCCTGTGCTTATGGACAATGCACAAGCCATGGACAAAAAAGAAAAGAGATAAATTTAATTTTCTACTAAAAAATATGTGTAGTTTTCTACACATATTTATAGCACTACAAAACAAACACATTCGATATATCCCTCTTCTAATTATAAATGAAGTATAATTAAATTTAATAATTATTATAGGTTAAAACAATAATGGAAACTACAATTAAAACAGAATCTTTTCGCTTAGGCACAACCTATATTATAGGTTCATACATTCTCCCTGGGGAACTCAATGAAAATATTAATAGTACAAACCAAAGTGTTGTCAATATCAATATTAGTAACTGCGTAGATGTTATCGCTAAACTACAAGCAAACGAATTGGATTTAGGAATCATAGAGACACCAACATTTCATAAAGATATTATTGCTAAAAAGTGGATAAACGATGAGAAAGTTATCTGCTCTAATATAAAATTAGAATCGTTGATAGATAAAAAAGATTTACATAGGTATAGACTTATCTGCCAAAAAGATACTTCTCCTATCAATAAGTTAATTCATAGTTTTTTTAAGAAAATGGATGTTTCTCATAAAGATTTTTACTCCATCTCTAAAATAGACAATACCACTGCCTCGATACAAAGCGTGCGATGGTCCAAACCAAATCCAGAACATCCAACTATTACTATAGTATCTTCACGAATCATAGAAGATGAGATAAAATCTAAAAAACTCTTTATGTCACGAATAAAAGGTTTTAACATGGTTCATAATTTCTATATTGTCTATCATAAAGATGTGGATATGAGAAAAATTGAACATATTATTAATGAGTTAATGAATTATTAATATATTCAATAATTATTTCTACTTATATAGAAGTTTAAGTTACACCATAGATATGTTATAATCAATATTTATCTAAAAAACAACAAATCATCTAAAAAATATATTAAAGATAGAGTATAATGGGTTTAAGATTTAATTAAAACCCAAGGAAAAACTATGATAAAACTTTGTAGTAAACTACTATTAAGCTCTCTTCTATTAAGCCCTATCCTCTTTGCAGACGCTCCTAACAAAGCAGAACAAAAACCTGCATTTCAAACCGTATGGCAAAAAATATATGGAGGAGTTGATGACGATGTCGCCCAAGGTATTGTTATGCTAGAAAATGGAGACAATGCGATTGTAGGAACATGTAGATCTTTTAATGCCCAACGTTCCGATATTTGTGTTACACGTATTACAGCCGATGGCTCAACACGGTGGCGAAAAATGTTGGGAGGTAAAAAACAAGACCAAGGGGTAGCAATAACCCGTGCAAAAGATGGGAATCTACTTATTTTAGGTTCAGGTAAATCATTTAATGATAATGCAGACAAAGATCTCTATGTTGCAAAACTATCGCTTAATGGAGAGATACTTTGGGAAAAATCATTTGGTGGGAATCGTGATGAGTATGCAGGTGGTATTGCAGGCATGGCAAACGGTGGTGCAATGATTGTAGGAGACACCGAATCATTCTCTAAAAGAGGTTACAAAGATATTTATATTATTCTTTTAGATAAAAATGGTAATGAAATCTCGAAGCGAACCATTGGTGGAAAACTGAATGACCAAGCAAAATCACTAACCAGAACAGCCGATGGAAATTTTATGATGGTAGGAGCAAGAGAAGTAACACGTTCAGGAGATTCTGACTTCTTTTTAATGAAACTTGATCAAAATGGTAAAAAAATATGGGCAAAAACATTGGGACAAAATGAGCATGATGTACTCAATGCTGTTACCCCTACTCCTGATGGTGGTATTGTCGCTACAGGTTCTACACGCTCGTATTATTCAGAACAGACAGACCTAGCAGTTATGTATTTTAACAAAAGTGGTAAACTTATTTGGTTTAAAATCTATGGATTCAAATACTATGACGAAGGAAATGCCGTAACCATGACCAAAGATGGTAATTACTTAGTTGCAGGAAAAACAAACTCAATGGGGAAAGGAGACTTTGACAACTACCTATTAGCTCTTGACTCTAAAGGAAAGCTTATTTGGTCTAAAGTTTATGGAGAAAGAAACAAAGACATTGCACATGGAATTACACGAACAAGTGATGGTGCAGTTGTTATTGTCGGAGAGAGCGACAGTTACAAAAGACCAAAAGATTTTTATATGATAAAAGTAAAATAAAAATCACTTCATTCTTAAATTAAATCATGATATACTCCGTGTGTTAAATCTAACAAAAAGGAATATATCATGAGTGGAACAGTAACTCCAATTGATGAGATGACTTTAGCAGGGACAAAAGGAAAAATTACTATTTCAACAATAGCACAACCTTATGGACCAAAGAGTGAAAGTGTAGCAAGCATAGGAATTAGTTTAAAAGCTAAGGCAGATGAACCTGAATGGAAAGTACACATCCCAAAATCAAACATTGACCAAGTAATTGAAGCTTTACAAAAAGCCAAAGAGACACTTTAATAAATTTCAAGGAAGATACTATATGAATAAAACAATTAAAACAATTCTGTGTGGAACAATTTTCGCATTAGCAACAACACAATCACTAACAGCTAATGAACAAAATAAAGAGAAAACCGTTACAATCGAAGAGATGGAGCTAAATCTTGCTACTCTAGCAAAAGAGATTGCCCAAGAAAAAGTAAAACTTTATCAAAAAGAAGCACTTCTTAATGATATGAAGCTTGATTTACTTAAACAAAAACAAACTAAAAAATAATCAAAAAGGCTGACTAATTTGTCAGCTTTTCTCTATCTAAATATCTTTTCACAATCTTTTACAATCGCTTCAGGAATGGTTGCAATGGTCATAAACTCTTCCATTGTTAATTTTGGGTACATTAATGATAAATAATATTTAGGGTCAAGAATCTTGGCTTCACCTTTTTCAATCAAAAGAGGATATGGCAACATACCTGCATTGTTAACACCTATCTTTTTTGTAAACTTTTTAGTACGTTTACCAAGCTTAACACCAATAAGAACTGCTCCATTATCTAACTTTAATTCAAATACAACACGTTTATTATTTTTTACCTTAGCCAGTAAATCATCAGCCACTTTAATACTTACAAAATCTTTATAATACGGCATGCCATTCATAAATTGATATTTTGGTAACAGTTGATATTTTAATTTATCATCTGAATTTCTCAACTTAGGAAATGCTTTGTTAAGTGCAGTTAAAATCTTTTTCATTTCATCTGCTTTCAAACTATTTTGCAACATTGCCTTTCCTAAATAAAGAGGGTTAGTAATGCTTATCTGTTTATTTTTTTTATCCACCAACAGTCGTAAAGTAGCGATGTAACCTTTATTTGGTTCACTTGCCATCTTTTTTAATTCATTGTTTGTAAAAACAATAGAAATTAATTTTCTTTTCTTGTCTAAATGTCGTTTCATAACAATGGTAAAACCTGCACTTTCCAGTTTTGAAACAGCTGTTTTAACCTTCATTAAATCACCACGAAGATAAGCAGAAATACGACCTCGGTCAACCTCTCCTATCATCTTTGAAACATTGCTAAGAGTTGCACCTTTTCCACCTTTAGCATATCGCTCTGCACTTGTCATATAGTTAGGTGGCATTCGTTTTGAAAATTTAATAGTACGGTCTAATCTTTCAGATTCTGACTGTCCATCTATTTTTATTTCTATAGCAGTTGGAACTTTAGGTAAAAAAATAGAGACAACTTCTCCATTCGCTTCTATTTTTTGATTATTCTCATTCTTTGTTGTCTCAGACAAAAGCAACGAAGGTAGAAAAAAAAGCATCGTACTAAAAAACAGTACTGAACTTTTTAAACTTATTTTAAATTTAAAATTCATTATTATCCCTTTATAGTGTTATTATAATTATAATAACATTTTTTGATAAACAAGATAAATAATAAATCAGTTATTTTTAGAGAGAAAAGAATAACGCTACTAAAGGTTACTGCTTACATTAAATAAGGAAAAATAGATAAAGAGAGGAAAGCGATAGAGCTATCATTAAAAAATAATAGCTCTAAAAATAGGTTAGGAATCTATTTTTTATCTACTGAATCAGCAGTATCTTTAAGGTCATTAGAAATCGTTGTACTTGTTGTACTTGCATTTGTTGTTGTTGTATTTGTTGCATCATTTGCATTGTCAGAAACTTCTTTTACAGAATCTCTACTATCGTTTGAAACTGTTTTTGTTGCATCATTTGTATCGTTAGATATAGTTTTAACTGAATCTCTTGTATCATTTGAAACTGTTTTTGTTGCATCATTTGTATCGTTAGAAATGGTTTTAACTGAATCTTTGGAATCATTTGACACTGTTTTAACTGAATCTGTAGCATCGTTTGAAATGGTTTTAACAGAAGAGTTCAAATCATTTGAAACTGTTTTTACTGAGTCTGTTGCATCATTAGAAACAGTTTTAACAGAATCTGTAGCATCATTTGAAACTGTTTTAACATTGGTAGTTGTGTCTGTAGATACTGTTTTTACAGAAGATGTAGTATCATTAGAAACTGTTTTCACTGAATCTGTAGCATTATTTGAAATGGTTTTAACATTTGATGTAGCATCTGTAGAAACTGTTTTAAGTGAAGAGTTCAAATCATTAGAAACTGTTTTCAGTGAATCTGTAGCATCATTTGAAACTGTTTTAACATTGGTAGTGCTATCTTTAGAAACAGTTTTTACTGAATCTGTAGCATCATTAGCAAGAGTAATGGTTGAGTCTTTCATATCTTTAGTAGCAATCGTTGCAGAATCTTTAAGATCTGTTGTTGTACTTTTAATTGAATCTTTAGTGTCTTCTCCCAATTCAGTTACACTATTAGCAATATGAGAAGTAGTATTAACCTCTACTGTTTTTAAATCATCAGAAACTTTAACAGAAGTATCTTTCATATCACTACTAACATTGGTTACGGTTCTTTCAGCTGACTTAGAAGTTTCAACTGCACCATCTTTCATTGAAGCTACTGAATCTTTAGCATCTTTACTCATTGATGTAGCTGCATCTTTCATATCTTTGAACATGTCTCCAAAAGAGAAATCTGCTGTAGCTGTTGTTAACATCCCTGCTGTAATAGCAGAGATTAATGTAATTTTTTTCATGGTAATCCTTAAATCTTAATAAGAAGATTTTACCATTAACTATTTAAATAGATACTTAAAATTAATAAACTTTTCTAATATAAAGTCTAAACTTTAATAAATAAAAATGCATAATTATTTTTTAATATTTAAAATCATATTTTGTAATTAATAATAATAATTAATTATTATATTAAATATTTTCAGAAGATTTCACAAGAATAAAAGTGATAAAGTTAATCGAAAAAAAGAGAATTAAAAGAGAGATTGGGTTGTCAAAAAGACAACCCAAAGAGTGGAACTAAAGGAGAAGATTATTTATTATCTTCAACAGCATCTTTAGCATTTGTAGTTGCTGTTCTGGTTGTTGTACTTGCATTTGTAGATGCTGTATTAGAAGCGTCATTTGCATCATCAGAAACTGATTTTGTTGTATCTGCAGCATCATTAGAAACTGTTTTTGTTGCATCATTTGTATCGTTAGATACAGTTTTTACAGAATCTCTTGTATCATTAGAAACTGTTTTTGTTGCATCGTTTGTATCGTTAGACACAGTTTTTACAGAATCTCTTGTATCGTTTGAAACTGTTTTTGTTGTATCTGTTGCATCATCTGAAACAGTTTTAACTGAATCTCTTGTATCGTTTGAAGCTGTTTTAACAGTATCTGTTGCATCATCTGAAACAGTTTTAACTGAATCTCTTGTATCGTTAGAAACAGTTGTTACATTTGTTGTAGTATCTTTAGAAACTGTTGCTACAGAAGAAGTTGCATCATTTGATGTTGTTTTAACAGAAGCAGTTGCATCATTAGAAACTGTACTTACGTTAGTTGTAGTATCTTTAGAAACTGTTTTTACTGAATCAGTTGTGTCGTTAGAAACTGTTTTAACTGAAGAAGTTGCGTCATTAGAAACTGTACTTACGTTAGTTGTAGTATCTTTAGAGATAGTTTTAGTAGCATCATTAACATCTTTAGAAACAGCAATTGCAGAATCTTTCATGTCTTTAGAAGCGATTGTTGAAGAGTCTTTTAAATCTTTTGTTGTGTTAGTGATAGAGTCTTTAGTATCTTCAGCTAATTCAACTACAGAATCTCTTGTATCTTTAGAAGTTGCAAGTTCTGCTGTTTTAAGGTCATCAGATACTTTAACTGAAGAGTCTTTCATGTCTGAACTTACATTCGTAACTGTTCTTTCAGCAGATTTAGAAGTCTCAACTGCACCATCTTTCATTGACGCAACTGAATCTTTAGCATCTTTACTCATAGATGTAGCTGCATCTTTCATATCTTTAAACATATCTCCGAAAGAGAAGTCTGCTGACGCTGTTGTTAACATTGCTGCTGTGATTGCACTCATAATTACGATTTTTTTCATAGGGGAAGTCCTTTTATTTTGGTTTATGTTTGGATTTTATCAAGTATTATTTGAAACCATACTTAAAAGATATAAAAAAAAATAATTAAAATGTATAATATTTAT
>Ga0256826_1000465_pt1 | contig 24526 bp, 25 predicted proteins | sample CV79metaG_FD_185975 | JGI IMG/M metagenome (GOLD analysis project Ga0256826, IMG submission 185975) | Hydrothermal vent microbial communities from East Pacific Rise, Pacific Ocean - CV79 | ecosystem: Environmental > Aquatic > Marine > Hydrothermal vents | place: Pacific Ocean: East Pacific Rise...
AGAGGTATCACTTCAATCGATTCGAAAATGGCTAGACAACCATCCATCACGAGTTGAGGAGGTGTTGAACTACAATAAATCTGTTGTTTATTTTAGAAAAAAAAGTTCTATGGCAACAGGTTCACTCGGGTTAGAGCTTACTCCTAATCGTTCAGTTGCAGTAGATAGACATTTTATCTCTCTTGGGGCTATGCTCTATCTCAATGCAGATATAGCAGATAAACATATATCAAAAATTGTCTTTGCACAAGATACTGGTGGTGCTATCAAAGGAGCTATTCGAGCTGATATGTTTTTAGGATTTGGAAAAAAAGCGATGAACATTGCAGGAGAGTTAAAATCGCCTCTTAATCTTTGGGTTATTCTTCCTAAAAAATATAATAAAAAGGAGATTTGATGAACCGTTCTTTAGATAAATTTAACCGTTTAGTAGATGCTTTACAAGAGTTACCAACTATTGGCAAAAAATCAGCAACAAGAGTTGCCTATCATATGGTTATGAATGATAGTTTTGTGGGTATGAAAATCTCTCATGCAATAGAAGATGCACTAGGAACACTCAAAAAATGTTCTAGTTGTGGAGGGATGAGTGAAGATGAACTCTGTTTTATTTGTAGTGATGAGAGAAGAGATAGTAAAACTCTCTGTATCGTTGAAAATGCTAAAGATATACTTCTTTTAGAGGAGAACAGACTCTTTGATGGGAAATATTTTGTACTAAATACTCTGGATGATACAACACTCATTCAACTTGAAAATATTGTAAGAAAGGGTTTAAAAGAGATAATCTTTGCACTCACACCCTCTATATCTAATGATGCTCTTATTATTTTTATTGAGGAGAAACTACACACCTATAATCTTCATTTTTCAAAGATTGCACAAGGTGTTCCAACAGGTGTAAGTTTAGAAAATATTGACCTATTATCTTTAACAAGAGCATTAGAAGATAGAGTGAAGGTATAACGATATGAAAAAAGTTTTATTTTATTTTCTATGTTTACTCCCTCTCTTTGCTTCTCCTAAAAATACAGATATATTTCACTATCTTACATCTGATATAAATCTTATTCCCAATGAAGAAACAAAAGATACTATGTATAAATGGTTAAATAGTGATTTTGGTCTTGAACCCTATCGAGTAAACTATCTGTTACCTTTTGGATATAGAAAAAGTGGAACGTATAAATCATATATTCCAACTGATGTTTATAAAAAGATTGAAGCAGAGTTACAGATTAGTCTAAAACTAAATGTCAAACATAATATTCTTGGATTGGATGAAAGATACTATCTTGCCTATACACACCAATCTTTTTGGCAAATATATAGTGAATCTTCCCCATTTAGAGAAACTATCTATAACCCTGAAGCTTTTGTTCTCTTTCCTATAAAAGATAGAACATTTTTACATCTAAAATCATTTAAACTAGCCCTAGCTCATCGCTCTAATGGTCAAGGGGACAATAGAAATTTAGACCCTCAAAAATATTCAAATATAGAAAATCGTTCACGAAGTATGAACTACTACTATACTACATTTCGATTTCAACATCTTTCGATGATAACAGACCTAAAGTTTTGGGCAAGAATACCTGAAAAAAATCAAACAGATGATAATCCAGATATTATGAAATATACAGGTTTTTCTAGTATCAAAGTTCGCTATTTTCTAAATCGTCATATGGTTACTCTTCTTGCTAGAGTCAATTTTAAAACAGATTATGGAGCGATAGAAGCTACATACTCCCATCCTCTTATCATTGATGATGTCTATTTTTACACAAAGTTTTTTACTGGATATGGGGAGAGTCTTATAGATTATAACAATAATATCACAAAGTTTTCAGTCGGTTTTAGCTTTTCAAGATAAAATTGCTATAATATTTCTATGATTATAAAAGCAAACTACATAGATATAAAAAACCGAACGATTTTTCCAGCAAAAGTTACAGTAGAAGAGAGTAAAATAATCTCTATCGACAAGATAGAAGAAACTCTTTCTACTTATATCTTAGCTGGTTTCATAGATGCGCATATTCATATAGAAAGCTCTATGCTTATCCCCTCTGAATTTGCTCGACTGTCTGTAAAGCATGGAACAGTAGCCACAGTAAGTGACCCTCACGAGATAGCAAATGTTTTGGGTGTCGAGGGTGTTGAGTTTATGCTTAACAATGCTAAAAAGGTAAACTTTAACTTTAACTTTGGTGTTTCTCCTTGTGTTCCAGCTACCCCTTTTGAAACAAATGGTGCAACACTTGATGCTCAAACAGTTAAAACACTTCTTCAAAATCCTAAACTCAACCATCTTGCAGAGGTTATGGCATTTCCTAGTGTTATAAACAATGACCCTGAAATGATGGCAAAAATAGAGTTTGCTAAAGAGTTAAATATCCCTATTGATGGTCACGCTCCTTTAGTTCGTGGTGATGATTTGAAAAAATATATAGATGCAGGTATATCTACTGACCATGAGGCTAGTTCTTATGATGAAGCAAAAGAGAAATTAGAACTTGGAATGAAGATACTCATTAGAGAGGGTTCTGCAGCTAAAAACTATGAAGCACTTGCACCTTTAATAGCAGAGTATCCAGATATGCTGATGTTTTGTTCCGACGATAAACATCCAAATGACCTTTTAAAAGGTCATATAAATGAGTTGGTTATCCGAAGTTTAAAGAAGGGTTATAACCTTTTTGATATTTTAACTATCGCTTGTCTAAATCCTAAAGAGCATTACTCTCTTGATGTTGGACAACTTCAAGTTGGAGATAAAGCTGATTTTATAGAGATAGATAACTTAGAAGATTTTAATATTCTCACTACGATTATAAATGGAGAGATTGTAAGTAAAGATGGAGAAACAAACATCACATCTGTTGTAGAAACTCCTATCAATAATTTTCATACACTCAATACACAACCCTCTGATTTTATATTTACTACTCAATCAGATGAGTTAGAGGTTATTCAAGTCATAGACCACGAACTTTTTACTTTAGAAAAAAAATATCATACAAAAGAGGGAAAAATATTTCAAACTAATTTAGAGGAAGATATTTTAAAGATAGTCGTTATAAATCGCTATAAACCATCACTACCCTCTATCTCTTTTATAAATGGTTTTAAACTCTCTCAAGGGGCTATCGCGTCCTCTGTTGCACACGATTCACATAATATTATCGCTGTGGGTTGTAATGATGAAGAGATTAGTAAAGCTATAAACCTACTTATAAGTTCTAAAGGTGGTGTAACTGCTGTAAATGACAAAAAATCGCTTCATCTTCCTTTAGAAGTAGCTGGGATTATGAGTCACAATGATGCGTTTGAAGTTGCTGATAAATATGAGGAGATAGATAGATTTGTCAAAGAGGAGCTACACTCAACACTTAGTGCGCCATTTATGACTCTCTCTTTTATGGCTCTTTTAGTTATTCCTGAGATAAAACTAAGTGATAAAGGTCTTTTTGATGGAAGAACTTTTCACTTTATCCCAAGTTGTGTTGAAGACTCTTTATGATTTCACTGTACGAAGTAACATCAATCTTCGTACAAATAATATTATCAAAGAAACTGCTAAGATTTTAAAGTCTATCTCACTAGCGATGTGAAGATTATGGAACATATCACTTTTTGTTGCTCCTGAACCTAGTGCTTGCATCGCTAAAATTTTTGGAGAGTAGACTGCACTAAACATCAATCCTGAAAATATAACAGTAACAGCTGATGCAAAAGATATAGCATCTCTCTCTCCTGTTTTATAGAGTGCTGATTCATAGATAAAGATAGATAAAACTACAAAATATACCCAATAAGAGAAACGATGAAAAATTTCACCCATAATAATTCCAGCATTATAGTTATCCATCAACACTCCAGATAAAATTTTATCTGTATGAAAAACAACGGGTGCGACAAATGCACCTAAAACCAACACTGCACCAAACGTAGATGCTAGGATGATTAGATAACCAAAATCTGCATAAATTTTTTTACTCATTATTACACCTCCAATGTAAACCCTCTATCAAAACCACTCCAATCTTTATAAAACTCTAAAGTGTGTAGTTTTGTATCTTTTAAATATGTCGTAATTTTATCCTTTTGGTCATAACCCATCTCACAAGTAAAAAAGTTAATCTTTCTCTTTAAGACTTCATCAAGAAGTTTTTGAATAATCTCATCTCCAACTGTGCCACCAAAGAGTGCATTTTGAGGTTCATAAGAGAGATTTGTTTCTAACTCTGCATCATCAGCTATATAGGGAGGGTTTGAGATAAGATAATCTATCTTTTCTGCTACTGGTTCTAACAGTGAACCTAAACGTAACTCTATTCTCTCTGTAAGTCCAAATTTTTCTATATTTATTTTAGCTATGTTGAGTGCATCTTGAGATATATCTACTGCTATAAAAGAGGCATTTTTATAGTGTAATGCTAGGATTATAGAGATTATGCCACTGCCTACTCCAACCTCTACAAAGTTCATTTGACTCTCTTTATCTTCTACTCTTTTTATAACTTCATCTATAAGTATCTCTGTTTCAGGTCGAGGGATTAATGCACCTTTTGCTATATAAAACTCTTGAGAATAGAAACTTACACTATTTGTTATATACTCTAAAGGTTCATTTTTTGCTCGACGTTGAACCATCTCAAAAAGCTTTGCTCTCTCTTTTACCAAACTGTTTGAATGTGTAATCATCCATAACTCATCTTTTTGAAGATGAAACATCAAAAGAAGTTGTGCTTCACGTCCTGCTCTCTCTATATGAGGGGTTAAATAATCAGTTATCTCTTTCAATATCACTTTTACTGTTTCTTTTTGCAATCTATCTCTTTTCTTAAATTATTTTTATGCTATACTATTCTAAAGTATATTAGATAAGGATAAAGATAATGGGATTTTTTGGTACAAGTCATCAAGATTTAGAAAAGATAAAAAAGTTAGAACAAGAGAATAGTTCACTACAAGATAAAGTAACTAAACTAGAGTCTATAATCGCTCAAAGTAAGATGGATGAAAAAAACAATCGTCTTCAACTAGAAAAACTTGATGCCAAAGAACGCATCGTTCAACTTTTGATAAAATCTTACAGAAGTGGTGTTACATTTACTCGTGAAATTATGGAGTCATCAGAATCTCAACTTCAAGTCGCTGGTGAACTCAACAACAAAACATCTGCAAGAATAGATACCGTACAAGAGAACTCTCGTTTTATTAGTGATTCGATAGATAAAATTGCTCAAGAGGCACAAAACCTTACAAATGGAGCAACTTCCCTTAATGATAGTGTTGCATCGATAGGCGATATTATCAATCTTATCAAAGATATTTCTGACCAAACTAACCTTCTTGCACTCAATGCTGCCATAGAAGCTGCTCGTGCTGGAGAGCATGGACGTGGGTTTGCTGTTGTTGCTGATGAAGTTCGTAAACTTGCTGAAAGAACACAAAAAGCAACAAATGAGGTAGAGATAAGTATAGGACAACTCAAGCAAAACACTGGAGAGATTCAAGATATATCTACTCTATTTTTAGAAAATAGCGAAGTGATGGGAAATACACTCTCATCATTTTTTGAAGAGTTAGACTTTATTATAGCAAACTCTCATAATATCACAAATATTACAGAAAATATTACAAATGAGATAGGTGTCGGTACTGGTAAACTTGACCATATTCTCTTTAAACTTCAAGCGTATAACTTTTATATAAATGATGAAACTCCTACACTCGGAAGTGAACATGATTGTCGTTTTGGAAGATGGTTAAGTATAAATAAAGAAAAAATTAAATCGGAAACAAAAATTATAAATACAACAACTATTCATCATGCAACAGTCCATCAAGGAGCAAAAGAAGCTGTTCAATTATGGAAAGATGATAAATACACTAAAGCGATTGACACTATGGCAAAAGTGGAACACTCTAGTGAAGTTGGATTTGAAGAGCTATATGCAGCATTTGTAAAACATCGTAAAGCGAGTTCTAACTAATGAAAACAGTAACTTTTATAGGTAATGGAAAGATGGCTTTAAGAGTAGCACAATCTCTCAAAGCCGATTACAAGATAGAAGTTGTTGGAAGAGATATGCAAAAACTTTCAGAGTTTGAGAAACAACTGAATGTAAAGGTTGAAAAGTCGCTTTTAGATGGTTTTGATATAGAGGGTAAAAGTTTACTTTTATGTGTAAAACCTGCGAATGTAGAGGAGGTTTCATCTATGTTAAAAGGTGAAGCGCAAGTGGTTTTTTCTCTATTAGCGAGAACCTCTCTTAAAAAACTTCATACTCACTTTAAAACAAAATCAGTTGTAAGAGCTATGCCTATTTTATCTCCAAGTGTGCAACGTTCTATGACGATAATCACAGGAGATAAAGCATTTCAAAATGAAGCTGAAAAACTCCTCGGTTATATAGGTACAACACGCTGGTTAGAGAGTGAAAAAGAGTTAGATATAGCTACTGAACTTGCTGAAGATGGCCCAACATATCTTTCACTTATAGCAAAATCACTTACAGATAGTGCGATACAAAAAGGTCTTAAAGCAAAAGATGCTACCTATATAGTTCGTGACTTTTTTGGAAGTTTTGGGGAGCTAATACAAGATATTCATCCCGACCTACTTAAAGACGCTATCCTTAGCCCAAGAGGTCCTATTTCGGCTGGGTTTGGTTCATTAGAGGATGCTTATGTTCGTCCAGATTATCTGAATGCTGTTGAAAAAGCATATACTGGAAAATGGAATAGCTAGATGATGAAAACTATAACATTTATCGGTAATGGAAATATGGCACTAAGTATCGCCCAAGGTCTAAAATCGGATTACAATATAGAAGTTGTTGGAAGAGATATAAGTAAACTCTCCAAATTTGAAGATGCCCTAGGTGTAAAAGTAGAAAAATCTCTTTTAAAAGGTTTCAACATAGAAAACAAAACAGTTCTTTTATGTGTAAAACCTGCCAATGTAGAGGAGGTATCCTCTCTTTTAGAAGGAGAAGCTAGAGTTCTTTTTTCTGTTTTAGCTGGAACATCTTTAGAGAAGCTTCGTACCCATTTTAATACAAAAGCAGTAGTAAGAACTATGCCTAACTTATCTGCAACAGTACAACGTTCTATGACGACACTTACAGGAGATATAGCTTTTAAAGAGGAGGCTGAAACTCTTTTAGGTGCTATTGGGACAACTCAATGGCTAGGAACTGAAAAAGAGATAGATATAGCAACAGCTCTCGCTGGAAGTGGCCCCGCTTATCTTGCTCTTATCGCTGAAGCATTAACAGATGGTGCAGTAAAGCAAGGTCTTAAACGCGACGATGCTATGAATATAATGCGTGGTCTTTTTGGTGGTTTTGGAGATTTAATCCAAGATATTCATCCTGCTATATTAAAAGATAATGTTATGAGTGCTGGAGGTACAACAGCAGCTGGTTATGGAGCATTAGAAAATGCTAATGTAAGAGCTGGTTGTATCGACGCTGTTGAGAGTGCTTATAAAAGAGCATTAGAGTTATAAAACATACCCCTCTTTGATTTTATTGTGTTGAGATAATATAGAAACATTTCTTGTTATCTCAGCGTTTGTTTCCTGTTTTTGAGTTAGCATCTCACCCAATATATCTATCTGTTTTTTCATAGCCTCTATCTGTTCCGATTCTGATAATTTAAAATCTCCAACCACCATCTCAAGTTTAATCTGTGATTTTGTATAATCAGTTTTTACCTGCTCTATATCTGTTATCAATTTTTTACTAATAGTAAATATATCTAACATATTATTTTTATGCTCCTCAAAATCTCTCATCTTTAGAGCAGATATATCCATCTCTTTATGAATAAACTCTGCATATTTTTGGATTGTTTCAACTATTTTTTCACTTTTGTCCAAATCCCTTAAAACAGCTTCACTACTTAGTTTTAAAGAGTTTGTTTTCACCTCTAAAGGTTTTGTAAACTCTTTGAGTTGATATGAAATAGTTTTATTTATAGAGGTTACTATCTCATTTGAAACATCTGTCATACTGATAAGATTAGTTTTAAGTGTTTTACTCTCCTCTATCATCTCTTCACGATTTTGAAGAATTTTACGCAACTCTGTTTGTAGTTGATTAAAATGGTCTTGATTTGCTACTCTCATTATATCTATATGTTTATGAACGACACTATCTAACTCAGGCATCTCTATCGTTGTAAAGTTACGAAAAGAGAGAGAAACATCTTCATACAAAACAGCCAATTCATCAAATTTTGTTAAAAATTTTGTTTGATTTATCTCTATCGATTTAAGTGCTTCTATATCTACTCTTAACTTTTCACTTACATCATTTTGTGCTTTTTTTTCATCGTTATAAAAAAGTGCTATCTTTTCATCCAATCTTATCAAAGATTTTTGTAATGCCACTATCTGCTCTATAAGTTCACTATGTAACTGTGTATTTTTATCTGTTTGTTGTATCTGAGTAACTATATTTAAAATGATAAATAAAAAAATAGCTACAACCATAGGTAAAAAAGATTCTCTTAAAAGAGGAACTATATCTGTTATCTGAGGATGTGTTATAAAGTGCAATAAACTTCCCATCACACCTATACCTAAAATCACTAAAGAATAATCTATCTTATTTTGATACTTTAAAATCATAATCTGACGAATAAAAAGTGTTCCCATCACAAGAAAAAGAATGATTAAATCAATTTTAAACATAAAATAAAAACTCACCCTATCTCATCTTTTCATATATCTCAACAAGTGCATCAACAAAAAGGTCACTATCATTGGGACATTTAGCAACTCTATACTCTTTAAATCCCAACTCTTCAGCTATCTCTCTATACTCTATATTCAGTTCAAAATCGGTTTCAGAATTATCGATAGTAAAAGCGATAGGAAAGATAACAACACCTCTATTTCTAACATTTTTAAGTTTATCACTTAAAGAGGGTTTTAACCACTCCATCGGACCCACTTTTGATTGGTATGCTATATGTACATTATGAAAAAGCATATCTTCTTCAATCATCATCTTTTTCAATATATCTATATGACGTCCAATATGCTTTTGATAAACATCCCCTTTATCCACCATTTTTTGAGGTAAACCATGTGCTGAAAAGATAATATCAAAATCTTTATATTCACTCGATGCTACACTCTTTTTTATATTTTCAATAATAGCTTTATTGTAAGTTTTATTCTCAAAAAAATGTTTTATCTCCACTAAAATAGCATCTCCATCGCTATTATGATACTGTGCTTCAAAATCTTCTAAAGAGGATTTAGTTGTTGTTGTGGATTGTTGTGGATAGAGAGGAATAAGGTAAATTTTATCTATATTTTTATCATTCAGTTTTGCTATAACTTCATCAGCAAATGGAGGTGTATATCGCATCACAAAATCAACAACAACATCTTCCCCTAACTTTTTTTGAAGCTTCTCTACTAACCTTTTTGTATATCCAACAATAGGCGATTTCCCCCCTATCTGCTTATATATATCTTGAGAATTTTCTGTCCTCATAAATGTAATCATACCACCAACAAGAGTTCTCAATATATCACTTTTTATTGTCAATATATTTTTATCTTGAAACATATTTGTTAAAAACATTTCAACTTCATCAAGGTTATTTGGCCCACCCATATTTAGTAAAATCACTGCTTCTTTTTTCATGGTTTAACTCCTCTATGTATTAATTACAAATATTATTTAAGATATTATCCAAAGTTATTCTATCTTTTTGTTCTAATGAACCTAATCTTTGAATTATAAAATTTTCCTCAATTGTTGCTATGGAAGCTTTAAATATTGATGTTTTTAAAAGTCCTGCTTCTTTCCAAAACTCTATATCTTTTTCTATATATAATTTACTCTCGACCTGTGAAGATATAGCCATTATTAAAACTGTTCCTCGACTATGTTTATTATAATAATTTGTAGAGATTATTACTGCTGGTCGTGCTTTATATTTTAAACTACTTGCAAAAGGAAATTTAACAACAACGATATCTCCTTTAATCAAGGTATTTATCATAGATGGCATCCTCTTCATTATTCCAAATTTTTTCTAATCTATTATTTGACAATTTCATAAATGATTTTTTTTCATTACTATCTATCACATTATTACATGTAACACTAATTTCATCAATCATTATATCTTTTAATCCATGCAAAATTTCTAATGTGTTATCAAGATAATCATCTTTTACTTCTATCGTAATTGTTTGCATATTTTCTTCCTTATTATTTCTTCTCTATCACTTTAGCCCGTATACTATATTTATCACTCTGAATATCAAAAATATCATCACTTTTAAGTACAGATATATCTATAACTTTTTTATCCTTAGAAATTTGCACAAAACCAACTTTTGATTTTAGTTTAGGGTTATTTACCTCTAACATCTGTTGCACTGTTTCTAATCTATGTTGCATTCTAGTAAGAGAGGAGTTTATTATATAAGGGAACTGTTCTTGAATATTTCGCATATCTTTTTGAGCATTTTGTAATTTATGCTCTATGGTCTGCTCAAATCTTATCTGAACTGATTGAACCTCTTGCATCTTTTGTTCCAGCTTTTTTTCAATAGAGTGTTGAGTATAAAGATGTGAAAGGTGTTGTAACTCTTGTTTTTGTTGCATAATTTTTTGAGAAAAAAGTTGTGTTATTTGAGAGGAGAGAGAATCTAAATATTGGTATAGTTCATCACTATCTGGCAATGCTATCTCCATCGCAATACTAGGAGTACCAGCCCGAACATCTGCCACAAAATCACTAATAACCCAATCTATTTCGTGACCTACTGCTGAAATAATAGGAGTATCTGCATTAAAGATAGCATCAGCTACTCTCTCTTCGTTAAAAGCCCACAAATCTTCCATACTTCCACCACCACGTCCCACTATGATAATATCATATTGAGCTTTTCTATCTGCATACTCTATCGCTTTAGCTATCTTCAAAGAAGCACTCTCTCCCTGCACCAAAACATCATAAATATCTATCTCAAGAGGTCGATACCTTTTATTTGCTACACGTAGCATATCTTGAAGAACAGCACCTGTTGCCGAAGTTATAAGTGCTATTTTTTTAGGAAAAGAAGGAAGTTGTTTTTTTATATGTTCCTCAAAATAACCCTTTTGAGAAAGTTTTTGTTTCAGTTGTTCATAGGCTAAAGATAAAGCACCCTGCCCTGAGGGTTGAATATTGAAACAGTTTATCTGATACTCTCCACGAGGTTTATAAAGGGAAATAGCCCCATTCACTATAACTTTTAAACCCTCTTGAAGTTGAAACCTTAATTTTGAAGCATTTCCACGAAACATAACTGCTTTAATAGTTGAAGTAGCATCTTTCAGTGTAAAGTATATATGTCCACTATTATGAAAAGTTATACGAGAAAGTTCTCCTTCAACCATAATGGGATTAAAACTCTCCTCTAAAAGAGTTTTAATCTGTTCATTAAGTTGAGATACTGAAAATGTATACATATTATAAAAACTTCAATATCTCTTTTTCAATATCCTCTTTATCTATAATAGTTTTTTGAGTTATCTCTTTAGAGAAAAGCCCTTTTATCATAGCTGGTATCTCTAATGAAGCCTCTTTAGAGATAGACTCTAATGCTACTATATCTTTTGCATCTATCTCACTTGTTAAAGCATTTGCAATAACTGGAGAGAACTTTGTCCACTCTGCTGTTGAGTATGCTATCGTTTTTATAGCTGGATTTGAGCAAGTTTCATACGACTTCATACAAGTTGCTGTATGTGGGTCCATAAGATAACTATCATTTACAAATGTATCTTTGATATACTTTTTCCCCTCATCACCATTACAAAAATCTGCATCAAAACAGTTTTGAAGTGTTTTAAGTTCATCTGCTGTAAGTTCATACTCATTTTTATTCTCTAAATCTTCCATCAACTCTCTTGTTCTATCTGAACCAAAAAGGTCAAAAAGAACTCTCTCTACATTTGATGATTTTAAAATATCCATTGCAGGAGATGTTGTTCCAACTACTTCACACTCATTAAGATTATATTTTCCATCTTTGATAAGTTTTGTTAAAACATTATTTTCATTTGAAGAGATGATGATTTTTTCAACTGGTAAACCCATCTTCCAAGCATAGTACCCACCAAGAGCATTTCCAAAGTTTCCAGATGGTACATTAAGATAAACTTTTTCACCCATAGTAATAGCATTTTGACGAACTAACTCTAAATAAGAGTGAATATGATAGATGATTTGAAAGATAATACGTCCAAAATTTACTGAATTTGCAGCAGATAAAGATACATTTTTTTCTTTAAGTTCTGCTTTAAAACTATCACTTGCAAGAAGTCTTTTTAGAGCATTTTGTGCATCATCAAAAACACCATTTATACCAATAACTTTTAAATTTTTTGCATCTTCTGTAACCATTTGTAAACGTTGCACATCACTTGTTCCACCATTTGGATATAAACACGCTACTTGAACATTTGCACGATTTTTAAATGTTTCCAATGCAGCTGGGCCAGTATCTCCACTTGTAGCAGCTAAAATAAGGTAATTTTGATTTAGTTTTTGAGCAATAGAGGAAAGAACTACACCAAAAGGTTGCAGAGCCATATCTTTAAATGCACGAGTTGGACCGTGATAAAGTTCACTTACATAAAGATTTTCTTTTACTTTAACCACAGGTACAGGATTTGAAGCATCATCAAATTTATCATAAAGATTTAAAGCTTCAGCTATAACCTCTTTATCTATATCTATCTCAAAACGCTCTAGCATATCTGATGCTAACTCTTTATAGGAAGAGTTAAGATGTTTAGTTAAAAACTCCTCTCCCAATTCTGGAAGAGTTTCAGGTACATAAAGACCACCAAAAGAAGCGATAGGAGCGAGTATCGCTTGTGAAAATGTTACTGTTTTAGGTTTTGTTTCATCAAATCCACGAGTTTGAATAAAGTTCATATTTTTCTCTTTTTAATTTTTGAAATTATAGCAAAAATCTGTGATATAATAATCTAAAATTAACTTAAATGGAAAAATATGGATATATCACAAAAATTAGAAAGTTACTTTGAAACAGCAAATAATCATATCTTTATGATTAAAAAAGCACTCAAATATGTTACTCCTTACTATCCTTTAGCAAGTGATTTTAAAGAAAATATAGAAGATGATATATTATTTTTTGCACTTGATAGTTTAGTTTTTAGATTTGCTAAACTTCAAGATTGGTTAGGACAAAAAATATTTAAAACATTTTTACAATATGAGGAATACCCTGTTGCTGACATTAATTTTTTAGAAGTTATAAAAGTATTAGAAAAAGAGAATATACTTGATTTAGATATGTGGAGTGTATTTAGAGAGATAAGGAATGAACTTTCTCATGATTATCCTGATTATGCAAAGATTGCTCAAAATATTAATTTTATTATTAAGCATAGTGATATTTTAATAGATATTTCAAAAAAGTTAGAAGATGAATATCTAAAAATTAAAGAATTAAAACAATGAGATTAAGTTTTAAAGAGAAACAGATTATTCAAACAACAATTTATAAATATTTTACAAATAAAGTCAAAATATTTATCTTTGGTAGTCGTATAGATATATCTAAAAAAGGGGGAGATATAGATATATACATATTACAAGAAGCTGATGAAGATACAACATACAAAAGAATTTTAACAAAAGTAAAATTACAAGAACAACTCTATAAACCCATAGATTTAATTGTCTCTAAAAAAATAAAAACACAGATAGATATAGAAGGGTTAAAAGGAGTTGAACTCCTTTTATAAACTACTGAAAAAGTCTTATAGGATTTATATGATATGATTTTTGAGTTACTTCAAAGATGAGTTCATCCTCTACACGTCCTAAAATATAACCCTTCTTAATCCTTTGACCCTTTTTAATATTTGGAGATATTTTAGATAAATTTGCATAGATTGTATGTAAACCGTTCTTATGTTCTACAATAACTATATTATTTAACACAGCTGTTTTATCTGCATAAATAACTTTTCCATTAAACACTGTTCTCACATTTATACTTTTACCTTTTGGTTTTAAAGAGATAGATTCATTGAAAATCTTTATCCCATAAATAGGGTCTGTATATGTTCCATATTTTTTAGTTACTGTATAGTATTTTAAAGGAGCAATAGTTTTACTACCTCTATATCTTTTTGTTTTAACAGATTTGTAACTTGTACCATGCTGTTTAACCTTAGGAAGATTTTTATTAGAGAGTTTTTTTCTACTTGAAAAAGCTAATTTTCTTGCTTTCTCCTCTCTTGCTTTTTTCACTCTATCTATTCTAATAATATTTAATCCAGCTAAAGTTTTTTTCAAACTATCCTGTTTTGCTAAAATCTTTTTAAGTGCCATTTTATAACTATATCTATTGTTATTCAATTTTTTTAAAGCTTTTTTATTTGCTTTTTGAACAGAGATAACATCAGCTCTTTTCATATCTATCTCTTTAATCGCTTTTTTCAACTTATCTCTATTTTTATTTAAACGACTAATATCTTGAGCATTGGCATAAAAAACTTCATTTAACTCTTTTGCTTTATCTTTTGAATTCTTTAAAACTTTTTTCAAAACTTCAAACTCTATTAAAGAGTTAATATCTGAACTATACTCCTCCTGAATAACAAGAGATAAAGTTATAGTTTTTGCAATAAAAAAAACGAGATTATCCTCTATCTTCTTCTGTTTATTTTGTAACTTTTTTTGAGAGCTATTTAAAAGAGTTAATTTTTTATTACTAATTTTATAACTCTTCTCCTTATTTTTCAAGATATTCTTTAATTTTTTAAGATATTTACTCTGCTTATCTAACTCTCTTTTTTGCTTTAAAATAGCTTTTGCAGTATATGACATCTTTCTATTTAAGTTTTGATAATTTTTTCCAAACTTATTTAATGTTGTACTGGTTTTCACTATTTTGTTATCTATATCATCTTTGGAAGATAAAACTGAAAATGTCAATATAAAAATTAAAATTAAACGTATCATACCTCTTCTTTATGTCCCAATGCTATTAATAGTGCTAAAACAACTGATAAACCAATCGCTATACCTAAAAGAGAAAAACTATCACTTAATGGATTAAATACAGTTAGTTGTATTCCTATCGCTTGAAACTCCTCTAGTAGCCAATTACTTGAAGAAAAATATTTAAAAAGTATAAAAACTATGATATTAGCAATAAAAGCATCTGTAATTGCTAATCTAAACAGAATTGCTGAACGCATCCAAGAAGGCGCACCAAACAGACGCATAATATTCATCCTATCACTATGATTAAACTGCCAAATTTTCAACTCTTTAATAATTAATAGAGTTGTAACAACAAAAACAGTAATAGCAAAAACAGCTATAATATTCTTAAAAAGTAACAATAGCTTATAAGTTGAATCTATTTTATGAGAAAAATTTTCTACTTTAATAATCGATTTATTCATCAATAATTTATCTGTTAAAACTTTAATTTCATCTATTGTTGGATAAGATTTTAGTTGTAATTTATAAAATTTTGGAAGTGTTAATCTTAAAAGTTCTATATTTTTTTTACTCATACCTGTATGAAGTTTTGCTATCACCTCATCTGGAGAGAGTTCTGACATACTTAAAAAAAGTTTATCTATACTCAATATATCTTTCTCTAAGATTTTACTCTTACTCACAATAACAACAGAATAACTTTCCAATAAATTTTCTTTATATGCTTCTATCGACCTATCAACAATTACAAATACTTGTATAGAAAAAAGAATACTTACTAAAGCAACAACAAGGGAAAAATGGTTTTTAATGGACTTCATCTATTCTCCCATTTTCTATATGAAAATGTTTAAAATTTATCTTCATAATCTCTGGAATATGGTGAGTCACAACAATAACTGTCGTTTTTAACTGTGTAGTTGCACCCTCCAATAAATTCCAAATCAACTCAGAGGAGTAATCATCAAGATTACCAGTAGGCTCATCTGCAAGTATAAGTATAGGGTTATGGGATAAAGCTCTTGCCATAGCAACTCTTTGCTGTTCCCCCCCACTCAACTCTTTTGGATATTTTCCAACTTGATGATTTAAACGAACATGTTTTAATAAACTCTCAACTTGAGTATTTGTCACTGTTCTATCATACCCATTAATAACAAGAGGAAGCATAATATTTCTCTCAATTGTCCACTCTTTTACAAGTTTATAATCTTGAAAAACTATTCCAATATGACGTCTTAATAGATTAAGTTTACTTGTACTAACCCCTTTAAGTTCAACACCACCAACGATTAAACTTCCAGACTTTGCTTTTAAAGAGCCATATAATGATTTTAAAAGTGTCGATTTACCACTACCACTAGCCCCTGTTATAAAAACAAAACTTCCTGTTTCAACTGAAAATGTAGCTTTATTGATAATCACTTCGTTATCAGAATATGAAAGAGTTAAATTTTCAGCACTTATCACTTTATCCATTTAAAACCTCATCTAAATGTCTATGTGCAAGAAGATTACTTTTTGATTTTAAAGGTGTTGTTGGATAATAAAAAGTTTTATCATCTGTTACAATAATATAGAGATGTTCAGGTCTATCAAAACTACCCATAGATAAACGTAACATAACTCCATTTTCTAAAGTATAGGCTCTCTCAAAATGGATAAAACCATTATCAAATCTCTTTGTTGTTCCGTGAAGTGCTAATAGACTTGTATAATTTGGTTTCTCTATGTGAAAGACAAAGCTACCCTCTAACTCTAATAGTGGAGATTGTTCCTCATTTATCATAGTAACATCATAGATATTTTTTTCCATCTTTTTCCATCTATCTTCATATTTGGAACTTATCGCTATCTCTCTATTTTTATTTATATGTAATATAGTTTTATTGAAAGCGATAAATGTTTCATAAGAGTAGGCATAATAGTTTTCACTATCTGTTCTCAATTCAAGTCGTCCATCTACTTTAAGAACACGACGAGATTCCTCTATAAAAGAGGTAGATATAACACGTCTATGTGGTTTTTTATCCCAAGGAACAGGAAAATGAACATATACTTTTCCAACTATATTGGAAGGAACTAACTCCATAAAAAGACGTGCATCATAATCTAAAACAAGAAGGTTATCTAACTTTTGAATAGTAACCTGCTTTAAAACTTGTTCAATAGAGGGACGATGTATCTCGATACCTATAAACAAAATATCTGGATTATTTACAGCTTGATGTAAAAGATGTCTTCCTGAACCAAAGCCTACCTCTATTCGAACCTCTCTATCTGTTGGAAAATTCGAAGCAAAATAATCTATACTTTTTAAAGCTGTTGTCTCTTCAAGATGAATATTTTTTGCATTTTGAGGAACATTTGAGGAGATTATATCAAGATTAGCTACTTTAGCATATGTTAAAAGTGCCTTATGAACATTATAAATTGAAGCTGGTCTTGTTAATTTATCTGTTTTTAATATCTTTCTATCTTCATCAGCTTTTAAAAGTAAAAAAAACTCATCCTCTTCAACTTTAACCGATATTAACTGCTCCTCTTTATGATTTGCATTCTCTGCTATAAAATTAAATGTTACACTCTCTTGTGTTACTGGAAACTCTATCTTTTTAAACTCTTTTATGTGTAAATGTGGCATTATTTCTCATTTGCTTTTAATTTTTTAGTTGTGACAACGGGTTCACTCACAACATTAATATCCTCTATGGGTTGAATAACAACTTTTTTAACCTGTTTTTTAGCTAAAACTTTTACTTCAACCTCTTTACTATATTTAGAAATAACTAAATCTTTGTCTATTGCAACTATCTTATAAAAATAACTATTTCCGACTTTAATATCTGTATCCATAAAAGTTGTTGTGGTAATATTATCAAAAATCTTTTCTGTTTTATCAAACCAACCCTCTTTTTCAATACGAATAACTCTATACTTTTGAGTTCTTTTATCAATATTATTCCATTCTATCTCTATTTTATGATTATAAAATTTAGCAACTATAATATTTGGAGTTTTGGGCTTTGAGATAGTTTTTCCAATAACTGGATTTTCATTATATGCACTCTCCAACCCATCACTATCTACGGCACTTACTTCATAAAAGAACTCTTTACCATCCTCTCCTATATTATCTATAAATTTATTGTTATAAAGCTTTGCAATAAGTTTATAATTACCATCTATACTATCTGCACGATAAAGATGATAGATATTAAAATATTTTGATTTAGAACTATCCCAATGAAGTACTATCTTTTTAGGAAGCATTTTAGAAGTTTGAATATTCGTAACCTCAGCAGGTAACTCTCTTGTAATCACACTCACACTACTACTAGGTTTAGATATAAGATTATCGTATGTTACTACTCTAATTCTATATTGATATTGAGTATTATCCTCTAAATTTTTATCTATAAACTCTGCATTCAACCGACCTTCTACTCTTGCTATATCTTGATAACTTTTTTCTAAAAGAGTTTTTCGCTGAATGATATAACTTTTTACTTTCTCATTTGTGTGAGGTCTCCAAAGAATTTTAGCACTTCTAGGCATACCTGTAATACTATGAATCCAAGTAACAGAATCAAGAATATCTAATGATTTTACTTTAATAACTGCACTAAATTTAGATTCAGCATCTTTTGAGAATGTTTTAAACGAGTAACGATACTGTGTACTAGGCTCTACATTTGTATCGACATAATGTGTTGCAAATCGATTATTTATCGTTTCATAATATTTTGATTGTTTATAGATATTAATCCCCTTTACAAGAGGATTATTTAAACTCTCCCACTCAAAAGCGATAGCATTTATATCTGGGTATATACCATTTTGAGTTAATTTAATAATAGGAAGGGTTGTATCTACTTTTAACTCTTTTTTAGGTTCAGGAGATACTCCACAACCACTAAACAGTAGTGGTAAAGCTGTCGATAATGTAATTAGTATCCATAACTTCATCTAATCTCTCCAAATCAAATTTTTTATCTAAATAATCTTTCATTATAGTATCAAAATCAGCACTAAAGAACATCTTCTCTTTTGTTGTAGGATGTATAAAATATATCGTATGTGCATGTAATAAAATTCTATCTAATTTCTCCTCTTTAGAAGTTGTAGCATAGATATGGTCACCAATAATATGACGATTAACACTCTCTAAATGAACTCTTATCTGATGAGTACGTCCAGTAAAAAGTTTACAAGCTATCAGTTGATTTTTTTCATCTTTAGATAAATCTAGCTGTTTAAATTGTGTTTTAGCATATTTTCCAGAATCTACACAAGCCATTTTAAGTCTATTATTAGCACTTCTTCCTATATTTTTTTCAATAGTTGTTATATCATCTTTAAGAGGTGGTGTAACGACTGCAATATAGTAACGACCCATACTTTTATCTTGAAGTTGTTGTGATAAAAATTCATGTGCTTCATTTGTTTTAGCAACAACCATCGTCCCACTTGTCCCTTTATCTAATCTATGAACTATCCCGTGACGTTCCTCTCCACTAATAGTAGAAAGACGAATACCTTTATGCTTTAACCAATCAACTAATGTTGCCTCTTTAACACTAGGAGCAGGATGAACTGTAACACCACTAGGTTTATTTATAACTAAAAGTTCATCATCCTCATATAAAACTTCAACATCGAAATCAACATCCAGTGCTTTCTCTTTTTTTGCCTCTGGAAATTCAACTCTAATCTCTTGAGTAACTTTTAACTTAACACCAGGACGTTTTACTGCCTTGTTATCTACATATACACAACCTAATTTGATAAGTTGTGCTATTTGTGAACGGGTTTGTCCTATTTTAGATGCTAAAAATATATCTAAACGCGCAACCTCTTCACAACTATAATTTTTTATTTCATTCATTTTCTTAACCTTTATGTTACAATTCTGTATATCTATATATGGAGTTCCAAACTTGTTGAAATTTGATAAACGTATTTTAGCACAATTTGACTTTTTTTCTATTATTTTAATAATCCCTTTGGTAATTACCTCTCATTGGCTTATAGGAGAAGTAGTCCCTGCCCTTGCTCAAAAACAAACTGCCTATATTGGTATCGCTGTGGTTGCCTTTCTTTTTGTCTTTATTTTACCTATACGACGAATGAGTTATCTTATCCCACTTATATATTGGTTCAATATATTACTCCTCATAGGTGTAGATTTTTTTGGTCATGCAAGACTTGGTGCGCAAAGATGGATAGAGATACCCTTTATCAATGCAACTATTCAACCCTCAGAATTTGTTAAACCTGCTATGATTTTAATGTTGGCTTACCTTATAAAAAGAGACCCACCCCCTATAAATGGATATAGAATTAAACAGTTTCTAAAAATCAGTTTTTATATTGTAGTTCCTTTTGTTTTAATTGCTAAAGAACCTGATTTAGGTACTGCATTGGTTCTTTTACTTATAGGATTTGGTGTTTTATTTGTCATAGGTGTTTATTGGAAAATTTGGGCAACTATTTTTATAGCTGTTTTACTCTTTTCTCCCTTAGCCTATAAATTTATGCTTCACGATTATCAAAAGACACGTATAACAGATTTTCTTAGTGAAAAGCCATCCTATCATGTTCGTCAATCCATTATCGCCATAGGTTCGGGTGGTTTAACAGGTAAAAGCAAAAATGATGCAACACAAACACAGATGAAATTTCTTCCTATCGCTACAAGTGATTTTATATTTGCTTTTTTAGTGGAAAGAACTGGATTTTTAGGCTCATTAGGAGTTATATCTATCTATATTATGCTTATTCTTCATCTATTAAGTTTAAGTAATTTTAATAAAGATTATTTTATTAAAGTAATAACGATGTCTATCTCCTTTATGATATTTATATATATGGGAGTAAATATATCTATGACAATAGGATATGCCCCTGTTGTAGGTGTTCCTCTACCTATGTTTAGTTATGGTGGAAGTAGTTTCATCAACTTTATAATTTTATTTGCTATTATGCAAAATTTAATTACTTTTCGATATAGAGATATGTATGATAGAAGTGGTACAAAACGTTTTCTATAAAAATTAGATACAATATCAAAACAAAAAAAAGGAAAAAATTATGAAAGATACTATTTTTAATAGGTTACAAATATCTATAAATAAAACCTATTACACAACTAAAAGATACAATATACCATCAACTTTTGCTTTAATGTATCATAAAGATAGTTTAACACCTCAAGAACTAGGACAATTTGTACGTAAATCAGACCATTTTATACAGATTGATGAAAATCATTATTTTATAAATTTTATGTTTACTGAACAAAATAATGCTTTTAAAGCATCCCAAAATCTAATTTTATCACTTGATAAATATTTTAACAATGAACATACATCTATTGCGATAGATACCTTTGATGAATCAAATTCTCCTCGATTAGTATTTAATAGACTTGAACAGATATTAAAAGAGGTACAAGCAGATTCTTACTCAAGAATAGAAGATGAAAGTATATTAAATGGAGTTTTATAACTCTTTTTAATATGTAAATAATTTTGAATTAATTTTTAGAGTATGGCGCGGTGGACGAGATTCGAACTCGCGACCCCCTGCGTGACAGGCAGGTATTCTAACCAACTGAACTACCACCGCGCATAAAAGAAGGAAATTAAAATGGTGGGCATTACTGGACTCGAACCAGTGACATCTACCTTGTAAGGGTAGCGCTCTACCAACTGAGCTAAACGCCCATTTTAATTCTTAAAAACACCATATTTGGCGACCCCTAAAGGATTTGAACCTCTGTTCCTACCATGAAGTGATAGTGTCCTTGGCCACTAGACGAAAGGGTCACTTTTACTTTCATAAAACGAAAGGTTTTAAACAATGGTGGGCATTACTGGACTCGAACCAGTGACATCTACCTTGTAAGGGTAGCGCTCTACCAACTGAGCTAAACGCCCATTTTGAGGATAAAAAATTAAATGGCGCGGTGGACGAGATTCGAACTCGCGACCCCCTGCGTGACAGGCAGGTATTCTAACCAGCTGAACTACCACCGCATAATTTCTTTTTATCTTCAAATGGTGTCCTGTGATGGATTCGAACCATCGGCCACATCATTAAAAGTGACGTGCTCTACCAGCTGAGCTAACAAGACATTTTTTCTATCTTTAACAATCATTGCTGTTTGTTGGTAGAATTATAGACAAATAAAATTATAATGTCAAGCTTTTTTAAAAGAAATATGAAATTCTTTTAAAAAAACATCTCTTTATCTATTAATAAAAGTAGTTTCAAGGCTTCTATTACACTTTGTTGCTGAACATAATTTCTATCTCCTTTAAATAAAAATCTCAACTCTTTATGCTCCTCCTCGGTACGAACACCTATAAACACTGTTCCTACTGGTTTCTCTTTTGTTCCACCACTATCTCCTGCTATACCACTAATGGATAAACTATAATCAGCATTTGTTACATTCATCGTTCCTTGGCTCATCTCTTTAACCACATCTGCACTCACTGCACCAAATCTATTTATAATATCACTCTCTATCCCTAACCAATTCTCTTTTAATTCATTGGAGTATGTCACTAATGCTCCATCTAAAATTTGAGAAGCCCCATTTTGTTTTGTAAAATAATAACTTAATAACCCACCTGTACAACTCTCTGCAAAAGAGATTTTTTTTCCTGATTTAGATAACCTTTCTATTATATGTTCAATAATATTTTGTTTAACTATAAGTTTATTCTCTAAATGTTTTTTAATTGCATCTAAAAATTTAGGAATATTGCCATATTTTTTAGTTGTTATATTTAGAAGCAACCATTCATTTGTCACTATTATAAGTTCAATATTCACCTCATAAGTTTTGGCAATAGGTTGAAATAAAAGAGAAAGTTTCTCCTTATCTTCATTAAAGATATGAACACTTAAACTTGCTTCCTCATTCACAAGTAATATTTCTGGCATCTTTTGCATCTCATCTATATGTAAAACATTAATATCTGCTTCTTTATACTTTAAAAGATAATTCCCCTCTTTATATAATTCACTTTTTTGAGGAATAAGAACACTCCCTCGTAACACTTGATTATCACTTGTAACAGTACATATCAGTTTTCCGATAGTTGTAAATGTTTGTTTTGTAGTCACTACAATAATCTTACTAGAGGTATTTAACTCCTTTTCCAAATATAAAAATAGAGAGTTATCTTTCTCTTTAAAAAATGTTATTGAACTTATAAAATCTACTTTTTTTTCTATCTCTCTTATAATATACTCTTGCAGAGGTTTATTATATATAAATTTACTCCCTATAAATAGAATATCTAATTTCATGATATTTACAACCTTCTATATTAAAAATTTACAAAATTATAGCACTTATTTCTATATAAAGATGTTCTTAATTTCCATCAAGTTATAATGTATAACACATATATAATAATTTTCGAGGTACAGATGGACTACAAAGACACACTACTTTTACCAACTACTAAGTTTGCAATGCGCGGAAACCTAATCAACAATGAACCTAAACGTTATGCGTCTTGGGATAAAGCAAAAGTTTACGAGAAGATGAAAACTAATCGTAAAGATGCAGAGAGTTTTACTCTTCACGATGGACCTCCTTATGCAAATGGTCATATTCATATCGGTCATGCACTTAATAAAGTTCTTAAAGATATTATAGTAAAACATAACTATTTCAATGGAAAATCTGTTCGTTTTACTCCCGGTTGGGATTGTCATGGTCTTCCAATCGAACAGCAAGTTGAAAAAAAACTTGGGGGTAAAAAGAAAAAAGAGCTTCTTGAAACTCACGAAGTGCGTAAACTATGTCGTGAACACGCTGCTAAATTTGTAGATATTCAAAAAGAGGAGTTCAAAACTTTAGGTATTTTAGCTGATTGGGAAAACCCTTATGTTACTATGGACTATAAGTTTGAAGCTAACATATATAGAACTTTATGTTCTGTTGCTAAAAAAGGTCTTCTTATAGAAAGAAGTAAACCTGTTTTTTGGTCTTGGGCAGAGAGAACAGCTTTAGCAGAAGCAGAAGTTGAATATGAAGATAAAGAATCTCATTCTATATATATAGCATTTGAGTTAGATGATGAAGCTAAAAATAAGTTAGATATTCAAGGAAAAGCTGGTGTTGTTATCTGGACGACTACTCCGTGGACTATTCCTGCAAATACTGGTATATCTATGAACCCGAATGAAGAATATGTTCTTACAGATAGTGGTTATATCGTAGCTAAAGAACTTTTTAACTCTCTTATAGAAGATGCTGTTTTAAGTGGGGAAGTTATAAAAACTTTTAAAGCTACTGATTTTAATAATTTAAAAGCTATCAACCCTCTTAACAAACGTCAATCTCGTATAATTTTAGGAGAACACGTTCTTATGGATAGTGGTACAGGTTGTGTTCATACAGCCCCAGGTCACGGTGAAGATGATTATCGTGTAGGTCTTTTATATGATTTAGATGTTGTTATGCCTGTTGATGAAA
>Ga0256826_1000466_pt1 | contig 24518 bp, 8 predicted proteins | sample CV79metaG_FD_185975 | JGI IMG/M metagenome (GOLD analysis project Ga0256826, IMG submission 185975) | Hydrothermal vent microbial communities from East Pacific Rise, Pacific Ocean - CV79 | ecosystem: Environmental > Aquatic > Marine > Hydrothermal vents | place: Pacific Ocean: East Pacific Rise...
AGTTTATGAAAACTGCTTTACTAATTGGATAACTAGAGAATGAAATATAAATTCAAAAAAGCAAACTTTTCTGAATTTATAGGGTCAAAAACTACTAAATATTTTCAATAGAAATTTCATTATGTTAACTAAACTAGAAAAGTGTTAAATATATAAAAAAGTCAAAATATTGTTGATAGTTTATAACTAAGAAAAGAATTGGCAAAAAATAGCCAATTCAATAATCATCATCTCACACTCATTCCCTCATCTAAATAACGAATTAAAGGATATAAGAAGAACGTAATAACTCGTCTTTTTCCAACTTTCATTTCAGCCGTTAAACTCATACCTGAATTAATTGAAAACTGTTCATTCCCATATTCTAAAAAATAATCTTTCGGTTGAATCAAGACTTCATAAATTGGTCCCATTTTTTCATCTTCAATGGCATCATCTGCTACATGAATAACAGTTCCTTCAATTAATCCATACTTTTGAAAATTAAAGGTATCCACTTTTACAGATACATTCATATCTTTTTTTACAAATCCAATATCTTGATTCATAACTGTTGCTTTAAACATTAATGGAGCATCTTTAGGAACTATCATCATCAATTTTTCAGCAGGTGTAACCACTCCCCCTTCAGTATGTACTAAAAGCTTAGCAATATATCCATCTACAGGTGACTTTATAAATTGTTTAGCATTTTGAAAACGTATTGATTCTATCTCTGCATTTAAAAGTGTTAACTCTTTTCTTTTTTGAGTTAGCTCTTCAAGAAGTCTGTTTTTATACTCTTCTTTTATAAGTCGTATCTGTTGTTTAAGTTCTGAAAATTTTGCTTTATATCCTGAAACTTCATGTCTTTTCATCGCTAACTGTTGTTGATAATCAATCATCTGATTATAGACAGCTTCATAATCTTTTTTTGCGATAATATCAAGAACGGCTGATAACTTTTGTTCTCTCTGTTGAGTTATTTTATAAAGTTGTGAGACCCTTGATATATCAGAGTTTAAAGAATTTAATTGCTCTTTAGCTTGTTCCATCTGTTCTTTTACCAAATTTATCTGTTGTATTTGTGACTGTTTGGTTGAGTTATATAAAGAACGTTGTGTATCAATCACAGTAGAAGGTACTGCTGTAAAATTACTAAGATTTAATGGCTTATTATTCACCAATGCCATTAATCGTTTTACTTCTATATTAAGTAGTTCAGCATTTTTACTTTTAGATTCTAAATTGGTTTGCGTTACAGAGGGGTCAATCTCCATAAGCACTTGATTTTTTTTAACCAATTCACCCTCTTTAACTAAAATCTTTTTTACAATACCTGTTTCTATGGGTTGTACTATTTTAATCTCACCAGAAGGAATTACTTTACCTCTAGCACTAACCACCACATCTACTTTTGCAAAATATAACCAAGCAACAACCAAAACCATCATCACCGTTAATATCCAAAACAACCAACGAGCCAATGGACTGGTTGGGCTATCTTCAAGCTCTACTAAAAGAGGTTTAAACTCATGTCTATCTTTTGTGCTAAATAGTCCCATACTTATCCTTGTTGTGTATATAAGAAGTGATAATAACCTCGTAGTTTCATAAGTTCATTATGTGAACCCCATTCTACAATTTTACCTCTGTCCATAACGACAATAACATCACAATCTTTAACGGTATTAAGTCGATGTGCAACAACAAACATGGTTCGTCCCTCTTTAATTTTATCTATATTATCTTGGATAATCTTTTCAGACTCATAATCGAGTGCCGAGGTTGCCTCATCGAAAATTAATATTTTAGGATTGGTTAACAATGCTCTAGCAATAGCAACACGTTGACGTTGCCCTCCAGAGAGAGAAGCTCCTCTCTCTCCAACTTCGGTATCATAGCCTTCAGAAAGTTCAGATATAAACTCGTGAGCCCCTGCAATGGTTGCTACATGAATAATTTCTTCAATAGAAGCACTTGGTTTAGAGAGTGAAATATTCTCTTTAATAGAGCCTGAAAACAGATAGTTCTCTTGAAGTACAACTCCAATATTATTTCTTAACCATTTAGGGTTCATATGACGTATATCAATATCATCAATATAAATTGTTCCACTATTTGGAACGTAGAGTCGTTGAATCAATTTAGTAATGGTACTTTTACCACTTCCACTTCGTCCTACTAACCCCACCGAAGTTCCAGGTCTAAACCCTATAGAGAAACCATCTATCACCATTGGTGTATTAGGTGCATAGGCAAAACTCATATCATCAAACCGTACATCTCCACTAATACTAGGCAAAGTAATCGCTTTATCATTGGTCTGTTCTGTTGGTGTATTTAAAATATCGCCTATTCTATCTACAGAAAGAAGTGTTTGTTGAAACTCATTCCATAAGTTAACCAGACGTAAAACTGGTCCAGAGAATTGATTTGCAAACATCTGAAAAGCGATAAGCTGCCCTACTGAGAGTTTATTATCTAAAACTAACATAACTCCAAAGTAAAGCATAGAAATGGTCATTAGTTTTTGTAATGCACCCGAGACACCACCTAAAATATTAGAAAGGTGATTCAAATCAAAACTTGCCTTAACATAGTTAGCCAAGTAATCTTCCCATTTCTTCTGCATAGAACCTTCAAGTGCTAAAGATTTAACTGTCTGTACACCTGTAACCGATTCTACTAAATAGGCATTTGACTGAGCTCCCATTTGAAACTTCTCTTCAAGTCTTTTTCTAAGAACTGGAGTAATAGCTAAATTAATTGCTGCAATCAATGTTACAAATCCCAATACAATAAAAGTCAATTTTGTACTATATAAAAACATCACAGCAACAAATACAAAAGAGAAAAGAATATCTAAAATAAGGGTTACCGATTTATTGGCAATAAAATCCCGTATTTGGTCAAGTTCACGTACACGAGCAATAATATTTCCTACTTTCCTCTTTTCAAAATAGACCAAAGGTAAAGCTAAAAGATGATAAAAAAGTTTAGCCCCTAGTTTAGCATCTATCTTTGAAGTTGTATGGGCAAAAATATAGTTTCTAAGTAGATTTAAAATCAAATCAAAGAGTGTTACTGCTAAAAATGCAATGGCTAAAACATCCAACGTTGTCATAGAATGATGTACCAATACTTTGTCCAATATGACTTGAGTAAATAGAGGTGAAACCAGTCCAAAAAGTTGAATAATAAATGAGGCAATCAGTACCTCTGAGATGGCTTTTTTATATTGTAGAATTTGATTAAAAAACCAACCAAATCCAAATTTAACTTGCTGACTTAGAAACTGTTGCTTTAGAACAATGGTTCTTCCCTCTGCAACCTCTCTATAAGCTTCATAGTTTAAAGTGTAAGGGTTTTTGGAACTCATATCAAAAATCAAAAGCTCATTCTTTTCTTCATCTACTTTAATAATAGTCATATAAGAGCTGTCTTTTTTTAAGGCAATAGCAGGGAGAGGATAGTTCTTCACTATCTTCTCTACCGAGAGCCTTTTAATGGAAGCCTTAAAGCCCTCTTTTTTAGCAACTCTAGCTAACTCTTCTATGCTAGGTTCTTCCTCACCAAGGGCATACTCCTTGATGATACTTCTACTATCTATAGGTATTTGATTGAGTTGACCAACTACCTCTAATGCTACCAATGCTGATTGCAATCAACACCTCCCATATATTTATATTTAATTCTACTGATGCCAAGCATTTTGAATAATCTGCATTAGCTCTTGATTGTTTTGAATATCTCTATTATTATCTATATCTAGTCCATTGTCATCTGCATAGGCATGAAGTTGTTGAACTAAATTATCAATGTCTCCTGAACTTAAATAATTTCCATCTGCCAACTCAACTTTTTCTATGGCGTATTTATCTCGGGTTTGATACTTAACACGTATCTCATCACTCTCCCCATACTGAATATATAAATCTCTTCTATCAAAATTAAAGCTTACATCTTCTGTTGAAATATCTTCACCAAAGAGAATAGTATCGGTATCGGAGCTTCTTCTTCGTGATTTATCTTTAATGGTATCTTCCCCATCACCTTTTTCAAAGTAATAACGATCACTTCCATAACCACCTTTTAAGTAGTCATCTCCTGTTCCACCATAAAGCTCATCATCTCCTGATTTACCATAAAGTTTATCATTACCTTCTCCTCCATAGAGTTTATCATCTCCTCCATAAGCATAGAGTCTATCATTACCTGCATAACCATACATCTTATCATTCATACTATTTGAACCATAGAGTCTATCATTTCTATCTGTACCCTCAATGGTTATTAACTCATTAAGTTCCGTACTACTAATTGAACTGCCATCACTAAACTCAACTACTTCAATCTTATATCTATCACTACTAAACCAGTACTTAATTTTTAGAGAGTCTTCATCATTTAGTGTTAAAATTAAATCTATTCCATGTTTGGTTACTTTTAGATTCTCTTGAGTAATTCCCTCACCAAATACAATTTTATCTACGTCCGAGCTTCTTCGTTTTGATCTATCTTTAATGGTATCTTCCCCATCACCGATATTAAAGTAATAAGTATCACTTCCGTAACCACCTTTTAGATAATCTCGTCCCGTTCCACCATATAGTTCATCATTACCTCTATTACCATAAAGTCTATCTCTACCCTCTCCTCCATAGAGTTTATCATTACCTTCATATCCATAGAGTCGGTCATTACCTTCATCACCATAAAGTCTATCATCTCCATCATACGCATAGAGTCTATCATTTCCAGCAAAACCGTTTAAAATATCACCCTCATCTGTTCCTCGAAGACGGTTTCTTCCATCGGTTCCATTAACAGGATTATTATTGATAGTGAACTCAATGGTTTTATCAACAGAGGCTCCATCACTATCTGTTACTGTAATGACAGCTCTATCATCTCCACTATAGGTTCTATCAACCTCATAGTTCCACTTTCCATTCTCATCAACAGTTAATGTTCCATGTTCTACATTAGTAGAAATGGCATAGGTAAAGCTTGTATTATCTACATCACTTACACTAATAATACCCTCTTTTTCTAGCTCATTTTCAAGTATTACTTGCTCTTGAATAATGGCTACAGTAGGAGCATCATTTGTTCCTGTAATCTGAAGGGTTAAGACTTTTGTAACTTCAGCTCCTTGCTCATCACTTATGACAATAGGAACAATAAAGTTTTTAACTTCTCCCACACTTAATGACTGATACGCTTCATTTGCTGCATCAAAACTATAAGTTCCATCAGCATTAAATGTAAATCCTGCAATCGTTGCAGAACTTGAATAACTCACCACAGCATTGTCATCAACATCATTAGCCACAACAGCTCCGTTAACAACTACATCATCCTCTTGAACATCAATGGTAGTTAATGCTTCAACGATTGGCATATCATTGGTTCCTGTAAGATTAAAGAGAATATTGGTTGTGGTATTAGCTCCATACTCATCGGTAATGGTCACTGTAACCGTTACACTCTCTTTTGCTCCACTAGCCAAATGTTGATACGCGTCATCACTTGCATCAAAACTATAACTTCCATCACTGTTCAGAATGAATCCTGCTATTGTTGTAGAGCTATAAGTAAGTACTGAATCTTTATCTACGTCATTCGCCACAACTTGACCTGTCACAACAGAAGCATCTTCTAGTAACTCACTTGCATCAATAATCTCTACGGTTGGGGTATCATTGGTTCCTGTAAGGGTAATAACCAAATCTTTACTATCAACTGCTCCATGCTCATCTGTAGCTGTAATAGCAACAGTTATCTCTTTGACTTCATCTTTTTTCAAAGATTGATACGCTTCATCACCTGCATCGAAACTATACGTTCCATCACTATTAAGAGTGAACCCTGATATATTGACCGATGTACTATAAGTCACTACTGCATTATCATCTACATCAGTAACACTTACCCTTCCTGTGATTAATATTGCATCTTCAATAAGATTTTGAGCTGTAATATCTTCTACACTAGGAGTATCATTGGTTCCAGTTAAATTAAAGAGAATATCTGTTGAAGTAGTTGCACCATGCTCATCGGTAATGGTCACTGTAACCGTTACACTCTCTTTGGCTCCCTTAGCCAAATGTTGATACGCGTCATCACTTGCATCAAAACTATAACTTCCATCACTGTTCAGAATGAATCCTGCTATTGTTGTAGAGCTATAAGTAAGTACTGAATCTTTATCTACGTCATTCGCCACAACTTGACCTGTCACAACAGAAGCATCTTCTAGTAACTCACTTGCATCAATAATCTCTACGGTTGGGGTATCATTGGTTCCTGTAAGGGTAATAACCAAATCTTTACTATCAACTGCTCCATGCTCATCTGTAGCTGTAATAGCAACAGTTATCTCTTTGACTTCATCTTTTTTCAAAGATTGATACGCTTCATCACCTGCATCGAAACTATACGTTCCATCACTGTTAAGGGTGAACCCTGCGATATTAGCTGTTGTACTATAGGTTAAAACAGCATTATCATCGATATCTGTGGCACTAATATTTCCTGTAATTATTGCTGCATCTTCAATGAGATTTTGAGCTGTAATATTCTCGACTATTGGTATATCATTGGTTCCTGTTAGTCTAAAACTAAGCTCTACACTGCTACTCGCTCCCTGTTCATCTTGAACCTGAACCACTGCTGTTACAACTTCAACTGCTCCCTCTTCTAAGTGTTGATAAGCACTATCCCCTGCATCAAAGCCATACGTCCCATCACTGTTAAGTGTAAATCCTGCTATAGTATTTTGGATTACATAACTAAGTGTTGCATCTCTATCAACATCACTTGCCACAATGGTTCCTGTTATCTCCGAAGCATCTTCTTGAACCAATGAGGTCTCAATAGCATTAACCGTTGGGGTATCATTGGTTCCTGTAACGCTTATAATTAAATCTTTAGAATCAGTTGCACCTTCACTATCGGTAACAGTAATGGCAATAGTTATCTCTTGCTCTTCTCCTAGTTTTAGTATTTGATACGCTTCATCACCTGCATCGAAACTATAACTCCCGTCACTATTAAGTGTAAACCCTGCTACACTATTTGTCGTGGAAAAGGTTACCGTATCTCCACTGTCAACATCACTATAAGTTAATGCTCCATAGAAAATCGAAGCATCCTCTTCCACCGATACGGCTTCAATAGCATCAAGTACAGGAGCATCATTTACAGCTGTTACTTCAAAATTTAATGTTGCTGTATCACTCTGCCCACTGCCATTGGTAATTTTTACCACCACACTCTCGGTACCATTATAGTTTTCATCTGGTGTATAACTATAGTTTCCATGCTCATCAATCACAAAGGTTGCATGTTGGGTTCCTGTAATGACTTCATAAATCAATCCATCTGCATTTCCACTTACTTCAAAGGTTCCATTAATAGCATTATCTTCTTCTAATGTTAAGGTTAAGTCTTCTATTACTGGTTTACTATTACTAGGAAGAGACATAGTACTACCATCATAAAACTCTATTGACTCTACTTCTAACCCATAGACATATTGGTCTTTAATTCGGATAACATCTGAGAGTTCAGAGAGTGGTTTATCGTCCTCTTTAAGTCCAATAATTAAATCATATCCATCTCGCTGGGTTATTATATCAGCTTGACTAATTCCTTCTCCCAACATTAATATATCATTACCTGAAAATTCACTAATTAAGTCTCGACCATCACCTCTATTGTAAATATAGAAATCATCTCCTGCTCCACCGTGAAGTGTATCATCACCAGTACCACCATTTAATGAGTCATCACCCTCTCCACCTTTTAGTAAATCATCACCACTTAGTCCACGCAAGAAGTCATTACCTCCTAGACCTTGTAGCTCCTCTTCACCTGTGGTTCCATAGAGTACATCGGTAAATGCTCCACCAAGTAGTGTTCCATCTTTTTCAAGTACTCGTGCTGTTAACCCTTGCTCATTTTTGGTATCAAGCAGTATCTTGTAAAGAGCCTCTTTGGATAATGTGCTTCCATCACTAAACTCAAATGATTCAATTGAACCACCCTCTTCAAACCAATTTTTAATGGTTATTTTAGAAGAGAGTTCATATAAAGCACGAGCATCATCTACACTATCTCGTACTCCGATAATCAAATCACCACTTGCTCTGTCCCATTTAACAAGAAGTTGTTCAGCACCAATGCCTTCGGCAAACAGCACTTTATCGGCTCCATCACCACTATCATCAATGGTAACTGCTCTATCACCTAAAGCATAAAGATAAGTATCATCTCCATCTTCCCCTGAAAGTGTTGCTCCATAGAACTCCTTACTTAAGGTGTCATTGTTGGTAATGGTATCTAATGCGTTATAGGCGAACCCAACATCTCGCATAATTCCACCACCATCGGTACTGCTATAGTTGGTCTCATTAAGAATTGTATTGCCATTTTCAGTTCGTTGCTCGAAGGTAATGCCATCTTGAGCATCAAGATTAATAGCTGTTACTCTGCTTAATTGTATGTTAACCAACTCACCCTCATCGGTTTTACCATTTTGGTTGGCATCTTTCCAAAGTAGTAAATTTCCAAACGCTTCATCTCTGCTATCTATGACTCTATCACCATTAGTATCATACTGCTCTAGTGCTTCATAACCATTTTTTGCTAATGTTCCATCGGCTAAACGTGTAAACTCTCCAAATATCTCTGAACCATCATTAATCTTTCCATCTTTATTTAGGTCAACTACCAGTTGAGCATCACCTTTGTCCATCCATGCTGTATGTTCTCTGTTTCCATCACCATCGTAGTCGAAGTAAGCATTTGAACCTTCTAGTGAAGTTGAGGTTATACCGTCTCCATCTAGGTCTAGAACTAAAGGTGGAGTTGTACTGTTTCCATCTGCATCTGTTACCGAATAATTACCCTCATCATCCGTAAAAGTCAAAGTAGTATTATCATGAAGAACAATCTGCTCAATTCGATTGTTTACATTTAACCAATTAGTAATCGTAACCTTATCACTCAACTCATCAAAGGTTTTACCCTCCTCTTTTAGAGCGATAATTAAATTATTTCCATCTGTTTGGAAAACTAAATCATCCTGTGTGATTCCCTCTCCAAACTTAAGTGTATCATTTCCTGCATTATAATATCCATTATAATTAGCATTCGCATACCAGTCATTATCATAAATAGTATCTTGACCATCTCCTCGATTAAAGATATAGGTATCATCTCCTGCTCCTCCATAAAGCGTATCGTTCCCTGTTCCTCCCTCTAATGTATCGGCATAGGCTGTATTTTGATAAGTAGCCTCATCATCAGCCGTAATGGTATCATCTCCTGAACCTCCTCTTAATACATCGGCTCCTGCATTTCCTTGAATCGTATCATTTCCTGAACCACCATCAACAGTATCATCTCCTGAACCTGCATAGACAATATCATCTCCACCCTGTGCAAAGATAACATCATCTCTACTATCAATACCTCGAATAGTATTAGCATCTTGGGTTCCTGTCATAGAGACTATTCCATCAGAATCAACAGTTGTACCATCATTAAAAAGTAGATTCTCAACCCTATTATTAGCCACACGCCAATTCGTAATCGTCACCTTATCACTTAAATCAGCAAATGCAACCCCTTCTTCTTTAAGTGCAATTACAAGATTATTCCCATCTTGTACAATCAGTAAATCCTCCTGATTTATTCCCTCTCCAAACTTAAGTGTATCATTTCCTGCATTATAATATCCATTATAATTAGCATTCGCATACCAGTCATTATCATAAATAGTATCTTGACCATCTCCTCGATTAAAGATATAGGTATCATCTCCTGCTCCTCCATAAAGCGTATCGTTCCCTGTTCCTCCCTCTAATGTATCGGCATAGGCTGTATTTTGATAAGTAGCCTCATCATCAGCCGTAATGGTATCATCTCCTGAACCTCCTCTTAATACATCGGCTCCTGCTCCTCCATAGAGCGTATCATCACCTCCATTAGCTTCAATAGTATTATTACTACTATTACCATGAATCACATTATTATCATCACCATAAATCAAGTAGTTATTGCTAATCCAAGCGTTATCAAAAGCAACCTCTTCAAACACTTCATCTTTAGAGAGTTCTAATACCTCACCATTGGTAAAGAGAATCTTCTCAATACCCCGTTTACTATCTTTCCAGTCTCTAATAAGCACTCTATCTTTAAGTTCATCATAAGTATCATGATTTCCTAAAATAGTAATGATTAAATCATTTCCATTCACCCCAAAAGAGACATCTTCTCGGTTAATAACACCACCACTAAATCGTAAGGTATCCACTCCTGCATCTAGCTCAATATCGCCATCAAACGCTTGGTCATCGATAACAACGGTAAAGTCCCCTTTATTGTAGATATAGACATCATCTCCACTACCACCATACATACTCGCACCTGGTTTACTCGAAAGTGTACCTGATGCATCAGCATTAATAAAGAGTGAAGCAACAGCACTCTTATCTAGCGTTGTTCCATCTTCAAACTCAAAGAGTTCAATATTGCTTCGTTTTTCAAACCACTTTTTAATAATGATTTTATCAGTTAACTCATCAAAACTTTTAGTTTCATCTTTAATAGCTACCATCAAATCAAAACCATTTCGACGAACAATTAAATCATCTTTACTAATTCCAATAGCAAACTTCAATTTATCACTACCATTGGTATCGGAGATAATATCTACACCATCACCTCTACCAAATAGATAAATATCATCACCTGTTCCACCATAAAGCAAGTCTGTTCCTGCTCCACCACTAAGAGTATCGTTTCCTTCTTCTCCATAAAGGGTATCGGAACCTTCATTTCCACTTAGTGTGTCATTACCTTCTCCACTCTTTAAGGTGTCAGCACCTGCTCCACCTACAATAGCATCATCACCACTTCCTGTAACAACTTGGTCATCTCCACCAAGAGCATCCACCGTTACGCCACCATTACCAAAGAGTAGATAATCATTGCCATCGGTTGCTTGTTGAATCTCTTCTACACTAATTGCTGTTCCATCAGCCAACACAATTCGCTCTATTTCACTGTTTGAATCGAGCCAATCATTAATTACTACTCTATCGGTTAACTCAGCAAAACTTTTCCCCTCTTCTTTAAGAGCGATTGTCATCTTACTGCCCTGGGCAACTGCTATAAGCATCTCTTGAGTAATGCCATCACCAAATAGAAGAGTATCGACCCCTTTAGTATCTAAAATAGTATCGGAACCATCACCAAGATTAAAGAGATAGGTATCATTCCCCTCTCCACCTTGCAATCTATCGGCTCCTCTACCACCTGATATGATATCATCACCTTTTCCTGCATCGACAACATCATCTCCTGCACCTGCTATGATGGTATCGTTGCTATCTCCACTACTAATAGTATCATCACCCTCACCTGCATCAATCGTATCTGAACCTAAGTTTGACTCAATAGTATCATTACCACCTCCTGTGCTAATGGTATCATCTCCAAACCCCGAAATAACCGTATCATCTCCACCAAGAGCATCTACCGTTACCCCTTCATCTCCAAAGATAAGTCTATCATTACCCTCCGTACCTTTTTCAATCTCATCAAGATTGACAACTGTACCATCAAAGAGTAAGAAGTTTTCAACTCTACTGTTACTACTAAGCCAATTTTTAATGGTAACCACATCCGAAAGCTCTGCAAAGGTTTTACCCTCCTCTTTTAGAGCAACCAGTAAATCATCTCCTTGTGCTACAGCAACAAGCATCTCTTGGGTAACACCTTCTCCAAACTGTAAAGTATCATCTCCTGCACTATCAATAATAATATCAGACCCATCACCAACATTAAAGAGGTAGAGATCATTACCTGCACCCCCTTCTAAAAGGTCGCTACCTCTACCACCAACTAAAGTATCAGCCCCTGCTCCTGTCTTAAGGATATCATCTCCTGCTTCACCATAAACACGATCGGCTCCATCACTACTAATAACACTATCAGCTCCTACTCCTGCATGAACTCTGTTGTTACCACTACCTACATTAATAGCATCATTACCTGCTCCACCAACAATAACATCATCACCACTACCCGAAGTTAAACTATCATCTCCTCCAAGTAAATCCATAGTAACACTCTCATTACCAAAGATAAAGCTATCATCACCCTCTGTTGGAACCAATAGAGAAGCTGTCTCTACACTACTCTCATCATCAAATAGAATGGTCTCTATCTTATTGCTATCAGTGGTATAGTTTGAGATAATAACTCTATCATTCAACGCTTCAAAGGTTTTACCCTCCTCTTTAATGGCAATCACTAAGTCATTACCAACAAATCGAGCGATTATATCATTTCGAGCGATTCCCTCTCCAAACTTAAGCGTATCAGTTCCTTCACTATCAATAACAGTATCAACCCCATCACCAATATTAAAAAGATAAACATCATCACCACTTCCACCTTTAAGCGTATCATTACCTACACCACCACTTAACGTATCGGCTCCTGCTCCACTCTCTATTGTGTCACTACCTGCTCCACCAACAATGTTATCTTCTCTTCGTCCTGTTTGAATGGTATCATCACCTCCTAAAAGGTCAATGGTTATACTCTCATCACCAAAGATATAACTATCATCTCCCTCAGTGGCTACGATAAAATCACTACTTGCAAAGCTTTCACCACTACTTAAAAGAATCGTCTCTATCTTGTTTTTACTGCTTGTGTAGTTGGTAATCGTAATCTTATCACTTAGCTCTTCAAAGGTTTTACCCTCCTCTTTTAGAGCCACCACAAAATCATTACCAATAATTCGAGCAATAATATTCTCTTGGGTAATACCCTCTCCAAAACTAAGAGTATCACTTCCTGCATAATCAAAAATCGTGTCTATTCCATCTCCACGATTAAAGAGGTAGGTATCATCACCTGCTCCACCCTTTAAGCTATCGTTACCTAGACCACCTTGTAAGGTATCATTACCACCTGTTGTCTCTACACTGTCATCTCCAGCTAAGGCATCAACAGTTACAGCTTCATCATCAGAGTCATAATAGAGAACATCATTCTCCCCCGTAGCAGTCAATAAATCTTTTATCTTTAAGCTTGTTCCATCATTTAAAACAATATTCTCAATGGCATTATTTCTGTTGGTATACTCTTTAATGGTCAGAGTATCACTCAGCTCAGAGAAAGCTTTCCCTTCCTCTTTAAGTCCAATAATCAAATCAGAATCAACAATTTTAAAGATAATATCTTCTCTACTCACTCCTGCTAAAAGTCGTATAGTATCATTACCTGCATCAGCCTCTTGGGTATTATTAAATCCAAAGTCATGATTGTCAAAAATAATATCTTTACCATCACCTCGACCAAAGAGGTAGGTATCATCCCCTAATCCCCCCTCTAATCTATCGTTACCACTGTTACCAGCAAGAGTATCACTACCTGCTCCACTGATTATCGTATCATTACCACTGCCACCTGTAATGGTATCGTTCCCTGAACCCGTAACTAAACTATCATCTCCTGCCAATAAATCAACACGATTATCACCATCTCCTAGAACTAAGGTATCACTCTCTGTTGTTGGTTTATCAATTAAATTATCTAAATTAACAACTCTACCATTATTGAGTAAAATCGCCTCAATGGTATCAGATGAACGGTTATAATTTTTAATCGTTACAATATCATTAAGCTCTTCAAAGACCTTACCTTTTTCTTTAAGACCAATACGTAAATCATCTCCATCAGACTTCATCACCAAATCAGCTTGGGTAATACCAAAAGTAAACTGTAAAAAATCATGTCCACTCGTCTCTACAATGGTATCGTGACCATCTCCAAAACCAAAGTAGTAAATATCATTTCCTGCTCCACCCTCAATATAATCATCTCCTGCTCCACCTGTTAATCTATCATTTCCTGCTCCTGCAACAATGGTATCATCTCCACCTAGAGTATTGATACTATCATCGCCACTACTTAACACAACAGAATCAGCTTTATTGGTGGCACTAAACTGATCAAATACCTCTTGAAACCGTAAGTGTGTCCCATCTCCAAAAACAATATTTTCAATATTATTTTCAGCACTAATCCAATCGACAATAACAATCTTGTCGCTTAACTCATCAAAACTCTTACCCTCTTCTTTAATACCAATATGTAAATCGTGGTTACGTACCAACTTAATCTCTACATCATCACGGCTAATTCCCGATGCAAAAATTAATGAATCCACTCCACCTCTATCTTGAATGGTATCAACACCATCTCCTCTTCTATAATAAAAACTATTATTACCTCTTCCTGAAATTATCTTATCATCACCTCTATTTAGAAGTATGCTGCTGTTTTCATCTGAAGTGGTAATAATCTCATCAGAACTATTTCCAATTAAAATACCTTTTTTAGTGTAATCACCAGAGAAAATCTCAACAGATCGTCCTGCATAGACATCACGAACAAAGGTTTTTACAAAATCATCATCTATGGCTGTAACAATTGCTCGGCTGTCAAATGTAAAACTCTCTCCTTGCATTGAAATGGCTTTAGCAAAATAGAGCTTTGACTCAATATCTACCGTCGTATCATTAAGATAAGCTACAACACTAGAGGAAAAAAGTGCTTCATCTGTAACACTAAAGGCATTACTCTCTTTAGTATAAGTTGTTCCTTCCATTTGACTCTTAAAGAGTGACTCTAACACAAAGGTACTCTGAGCTTTATCACTAATTAGCTCATACTGTTTTAGTAAACCTTCTCTATTGGTAAACGATTTTGTAGGAACAACCCCTCTGTTGAGACTATCTCGATAATAGTTCTCAATTCCTAAACTAAACTCATTTGTTCCTTCAAATCGCTCATAAATCCAAACTTTTTTATCAGCCTCAGTCATAGAGAAATCATCTGAGAGACTAAATTCTATCTTTAATCTATCAATAAATTTATTGTACCCTGACCACTGCTCTATAAACTCATCAAATGAGGTAGCTACCTTTTTCATATCGGTCACATACTCACTTGCCATCGCTTTTAAGGTATCATCTACATTATAGGCAATAAAACTATCATAGACCAATCCACTCCCCTTCATATCAGGGTAATCTCGGGTTGTCTCATCTACAGTAAAATCAGGAATATCCCCTATATCTACTTTAGTATCACGCAAATCCACAGCCAGTTGTATGTCAGCTGCTAACTCTCTGTTCCCTTCACTGTCGGTATAAGTCGAAGCTTCAGAGAGTACATTTCCATTGAGTTCAATATTAGAAGAGACCACATTAAGATTAATCGACTTTACCCCTTCGTCATATAAGCTTACCAGTTCACCCTCTTGGGTAACACCATCTTGGTTTTTATCATGCCACACTTGTAACTGATAAAAGAGTTCATCTCGTCTATCTATCTTATTGTCATGATTAGAATCTATTAACCTTTTTAACTCTTCGAATCCACTAGTATTTAAGTTTCCAAATACTTCATCGATACCATCGATACGATTATTTTCGTTTTTATCATAGGCTAGGAGTCCATCTTCAGGTTTAATCCAACCTACTCTTTCACGTATGCCATCACCTGTAATGTCAAAATATGTAGTAGAATCCTCTAATGACTGAGTTGAAATAAATCCATCTTTATTGGTATCTAACACTAATGGATCAATTCGTCTATCATCATCAACAATAGTGACATTAGCACTATTATCCATAATTACTTTGACTTCCTCATACCCTTGGTAACCTCCATTGGTTGGGGTAACAGTATAATATTCATCAGGTTCAGGAGTAACATCTCCTGCCCAAGTATATTGATAGATTAAACTACTATCTCCTGCATAGAAAGTTTGCGTATGATTTTGAACAGTAATAGTTAACTGTTCATCCTTTTCTAAAGCTCTTGAAAGAGTTACAGTTAGTCCCATTACTTGTGGTCCTATACCTCCTTCAGCTTTACTTCCATCTGATATACTAACATGAATATCATCAGGTCTATCAACAAGCTCTATGCCAAGCTCTCCATTTTCCCAGCCTGAAAGGGTAACCACCTCTCCATTAGGAGCTGTAATGACCCCACTCTCGGTATAAATATAGCCATTCTTCTCATACTGCCCTGTTTTTGGGTTTTTTCTAATCTTTCCAGAGAGGTCATTACCATTAAATATAACTGCACCTTTTCCATCAGAGTCAGAGACAACATCGCCTCCACCTACATAGAAAGTATCAAATCCACTTCCACCCTCTATATGGTCAGAACCTGCTCCTCCATAGAGGTGGTCATCGCCATCTCCACCATCTATAAAGTCATCACCATCTCCACCATAAATGGTGTCAGCCCCTTCATCTCCATCGAGGATATCATTTCCTGCTCCACCATCTATATAGTCATTACCTTCACCACCCCAAATGGTATCGGCTCCATCTCCACCACTTAAGATATCATGACCCTCGCCACCATCTATAAAGTCATTTCCATCATCTCCATCAATAGTATCATTACCTTTTCCACCAATTAAGATGTCATCACCATCACCACCCCAAATAGTATCATCGCCATCGCCACCATCTATATAGTCATCACCACCTTTTCCATCAATAAAGTCATCACCATCAGTTCCTGTGATGTTATCGTCTCCTTCAGTTCCTTCCATGTCGTTGGTCTCTTCTTCAGCATCAATATCAATAATAGTACCAACACCAACAGCAGTAAAATTAACACTATTCACATCTAAATTTTCAGGATATCCACTCATTGGATTGGTTGTAATCTTAATTCTAAAGTTCTCTCTTGGTGCATCAGATGATGTATCAATTTTAGAAGACTCACCATCAGGAAGAGCTAACACTTCTAAATAACTACTTGCAGGTATATCCTTGTAAAAAGTTATTGTACTTTGCCCCTCAAGAACAGAATAATCCTGCCCCTTTATGGCTGTTCCATCAACGGTTTCAATATTAAAGGTCATATCATTTTTTAAGGTAACATCATTCCCTTGTAAATCTTGAAGTTCAAAAGAGACATAAATAACTTCTCCCTCTTTTTTCTCTTGTCCTGTGATGACTATCTTTAAGTTTTTTGGAATATCATCATCTTCAATGATTCCAAAACCTGAAAAGGGGATATTAATTTTATCTAAGGTAATACCTGTAGTTTCATTCCCATTAACTGTGGCTACTAGATCAATATCTTCATCATCTTCTTTTTTAGTATCACCTTTTACTTCGACATAAACATCTTTTGATTGTGTGGTGCTATCTAAAGTAATACTGCTTGGTAAAGTATTATTATAATCTTCTCCTTCCGTAGCCATATCAAGACCACTGTTATCTATGTTAAGATTAAGAACAATACTTTCAACCCCCACCAATTCTCGGGAAGCCTCTATGGTAAACACCATTCGTGTTATGCCATCATCTCCCTCTGTTACGGTTGGGTCACTGATGGTAATTTCTACTTTTTTGGACTCCTCTTCACTTAAAGAGATTCCAAAATCATCCCAATCAAAGTTTTTAATAGTTATAAACTCATTTGTTGCAATATGAGTAACTGTTAAATCACCTGCTCCAACAAGAGCATATTCAAAAACTTCATCTGTATAGGTAAAATCTTTATCTTCTACTTTCGTAAGATCAACAAGACCAAGTCTAGTCTCTTTAAAGAAAATCTTATCTGTAGTATCAACAGATGCATTATGTACATTTGCATTAAAACTTGCATCTGCATCATAAATAACATTTTCAGAAGAAGCATAATAAGTATCTATTCCACTTCCTCCCTCTAACTTATCTCCTCCATCTCCACCATAGAGCGTGTCGTTACCACTTCCTCCTTTTAAAAGGTCAAAGTCTCCATAAAAAGTTCCCTCATCACTGTTTTGAGTATCATTACTATAGAGGGTATCATCTCCTGCTCCACCAACAATAATATCTTTACCAATACCTCCATAGATAATATCTGTGGCAGTAGAACCAAATATCTTATCATCTCCTGCTCCTGCATAGACAGTATTAACTGTTCCTTCTGCTTCAACATTTACTCTTCCTGCTGTGTTGGTGTAGATGGTGTCATTACCTATACCTGTAGTTATAGTATCATGACCTTTTCCACCCTCCACTAAAACACCGTTTTTATTTTTCGCTGAAATAGTATTATTATTTATATTTCCATAAAATCTTAAAGTTGAATAAGTCTCTCCATATACTTGATTATACATATAATCATTATTGACAAAGACTACTCTACTATAGTGTCCAGGAGCATTTGCATTTGTTTGTCCTATTCCTTTACCTGTAGCTTGATCATAATAATAAAGATTACTTCCATTTTCATTTAAAAGATTAAAATATAAATCTATTCTATCTTCTAAATATTGAGAAGAGTATTCATTAAAATTTATTTCTTTAAAATTATCAAAATTTACTCTATTTCCTTCTAATAAATAAAAATCTTGACTCATCAATGCATATTGTGCCTCTTTATTATTTCCTAAAACCAAACTTTTCATATGATTTTCATTGAGACCATTTGTTGTATAAAAATCATGTAAAAAGTTAAAAGCAAGTTTCTGATTATTGATTGTTGGTAATATATGCTTTGGTAAAACTTTTAATATCTCTTTTAAATCTAAACTATCAATACTGTCTGAACTTGCATATTCGATTTTAGGTGCATTATCTCCTTTTACAAAATATTTAAACCCAGCATCTTTAAATTGAAATCTTACATTCTCTGTTGATTGAGTAATCCAATGCAACATATCTTCTCTCGCTTCAATATCATGCGTTGTATTTTGAATCGTAGAAGCACTTTTAAACAATTTTGTAATATCTTCATTTGGAGAAAGATAATCAAAAACTTTATAAGAAGCTCCTATCCAAACATCCCAAATATTATCTAAAAACCAACTCTGAAAACTATTTCCCAATGAAAAAGCAATTACAGGTTGTCTTGTTGTCCCTCCAACAATAAAGCCTACAACACCTCCAGCAACAGCAGCAGTAAAACCTCTCATCCACTCTTCTAAACTATCTGCATTATCACCAATTGAGTTTGTTGTACCATCAAATAATATTTCAAAACCATCCATTGCCAACTGTATTTTTTTATTTGGAGCTTTATACGCATTTGCTGCTAAAAATACTGCTACATCTAATATATTTACATCAGGATTAGCATAATCGGTTGGATACATACTTTTAATATTAGCAACAATCTCATCTCTTACACTCTCTTCATATACTAATATCTGTCCTTTAATTTCACTTTGTACAACTGCCATTATTTTATTTCCTTTTTAATTAATTTTTTTTGTTTCTTCTAATTCTACTCAAATAAGATATTTCAAAATATATGTATATATCCATATCCTCTTCTTTGAGCTTTCTCTTAGTTATCGGTGTACATATCTCATCTAAAGTATCTCCTTTTGTACATCCATAATAAGTTTCTTTTATATATTTTTTATATATTTTGACTAAAGTAGGAGAAGAGATATTGTAATCAAGAAGCAGAGTCAATATTCGTTTGTAATCATCTATATAATATATATAACTATAAATATCTCTGACACTATAATTGATTCTATTTGAAGGAAATTTATTTTTTGCTCCATTCTCCAATAACAACTTAACCATCTCATAATAGTTATTAGCTACAGATGCAGTTAATGGAGAGGTAATATACTGTATTTGTGTTGTTTTTGTCGCAACATAATCAACCTTGTCAAGTTTTGCTCCTGCTTTCAGAAGTAACTTAACTGCCTCAATAGAGTTATTATAAATTGCATAACCTAAAGCATTTTGAGAGATATAATCTTTGTATTCTAAATCTGCTCCCTTGGCAATCAAGTACTGCAAAGTATCAATATCATTAAAATATGAAGCATATATAATAGGTGTTCTTGCTTTTGTTCTTCTATCTCGAATAATATCTACATTTTTATTTTCCAATAGACTATGGACATCAATACCATTATCTACCTCTATTATCTCTTTGACTTTTTGAGTATTCTTTGCAAAAAGTGCTTTTAAAATAGGTACCTTGCTTCTATTTATATCATAAGGCTCAAATTTGATTTTATAAATAGGAATTTTATTTGACTTTGGACATGAATTGCTCTTTTCAAAAATTTCTACTATATCTCTAGATAATTTATCTATATAAAAATCTACTGTCTGATTTGTCTCTTTTAATCTATCCCAAAAAGAAAACGGTTTATGAACTATAAGTTTTATGGTTAACTCATCTGCTCTTATATCTTTTGGTACTTTGATTTGGTCTAAAACAGTCCAATAATAGTTATTTTGACTACTAAAAGTAAGATGCCTATAGTTTTTATTGTAGTGCTTTACACGTAGTAACTTTTTTTGATTATAATATTCAATAGTATAGTTAGCATCATTTTTTAATTTCATCCGATTTTTTTTGATAAACTCACTCTTGCCATAATTAAACCCAATTTGATAAATGTTATTATTAGAAAAATTTATATTTTTGAAAATATAATTCACATTGGCTTTTGTATATTTTTGTATATTTTTTACATAAAAAAAAGTTGGTGAAGAGAATTGAATATAATATTTCAAGAGACCTAAAATCAACAATCCAACTAAAAAAAATCCTATTTTTCTTAGTATATTACCAATATTTCTTTTCGTTTTCTTTCTTCTTTTTTCTCTATTTTTTTTATTGTTACTATTTAACTTTTCTGTTAATCTCTCCTCATAGGAGTTTAATTTATCTTTCATGTTCTTTTCACTACCCATTACCATAACCTCTCTATTTCTAACAATTTTTCTATTTCCATTCTTTCTCCTATCTCTTAATTTGCATCTCTCTAAACATAATGCAAAAGCGTCCCCACAAAATACTTAGCATTCTCTCCCCTAACAGGATGAGCCTTATGCAACCAGTTCCAAGTAGCAGGAAAGATTGCCATGCTTCCTTGTTGTGGTTTGACCTTGAAATCCAACTGCACGAAGTCGGTCTCACCCCCCCCTTCAAAATCATCATTTAAGTAGATAAGTGCCACCATAAACCGTTTGGCTGTCTCTAGGTTGGTTACCTCTACATGCTCTCCAAAAGACTCTTTGGTGTTGGGAAGGTAACGCTTCATCCGAAAAGGCTCCAATTGAAACTGTTGAGGCCACTGATGGGACTGGATATTATGCTCTTTTCTGTAGGTGGCAATGCCTCGAAGAAAACGCTGTTTCAAAATAGCATACTCTTGATCAAACTCTGTATGATTGGCAAGATGAAGCTGTGTAAACTCCATATGCCATCCATCTTTGGCTGCTATTTTTCGTTTGTCATGAAAGTCTGTGTATTTTTCAAACTTATCTATGAGGTTTTGACACTCCTCTTTTGAAAAAGCATTAGGATACAGACTAATATAATCTTTAACTCTCTTACTCATAACTCACCCCTTTACTGTTTAATATCTCCATCTCTTTTAATTTGCTTTGTTGCTCTATCAGGTTTTTATCTAACGCCAACTGCTTATATATGGCTGAGACCTTATTTTTTAAAACAGAGATTCCATCAACCTCTTGTTGGGCTTGAAGGCGTGTAAGCATCTGAGTTTTTTGCTCTTGCTGGGCTATGCTTTGGGTGGTCTGTTCTATTTGGGTGATGATACTTTGTACTTTTTGTTCATTGGCTTTCTGTTGTTGTGCAAAAATCTCTTCTTGCTCTTGGTCTTGTAGCTCTAGTTGTAGCTTTTCGGCTTTTAGCCTTTTTTTAGAAGCACTGCTTTTAAACCCTTCAAACAACGTATAGTTGACCCCCAATCCAACCACATAGTTTCGTTTTCTCATATGGTACATCGAAGTCCAAATACTTGTTACTTTGGCTCCATACATATTGTAACGACCAAAAAAATTAATAGAGGGGTAGAGTTCAGCATCTAAAAGCTCTAACTCCTGCTCTTTTTGCTCTTTTTTGGCTTGAAAAGATTGATGCGTTGCCGTCTCATTATAGGTTATAGTAGAGCTACTCTTTTGATTAAAACCAAGAGGTTGAATATCTTCATCATAAGACTCCTTAGTAAAAAAAGAGAGTTGCTCTAACTGCTCTTTTAACCCTGCTTTTGCAGACTCTATCTTTTGGTCTAGCTCTACAAGCTCTATGGCTCTATCTGAGACAGAGAGTTTATCAACTTCTCCTGCCTCATAGAGTCTTTTTGTCTGTTGATAAATTTTACTTAATAGACTTTTAATACTTGTAAAGTGTTGCATTTCACTACTATACGTTAAAAGTCTGCTATAGATATCTAAAAGCTTCAATTTTAATTTTTGAGCATGTTCATCAAGGGTAAAGTCAACCAATTTTCTCTCTATTTTTGCTATCTTCTCTTTGCTAGAGCGTACACCAAAGTCATAAAGTGTATAGTCCATCTGAAACGAAGTTGAACTCTCATATTGAGTTTGGCTCCCTATATAGGTACTCCCAATAGTCGTACCTGAACGCTCTTCACTATCAAGATTTTCACTATATTGCTGATAGATACTCACACCCAAAGTGGGATAGTAGAGCGAAGATATCTCTTCTACTTTTGCCTCGGTTATTTTTTTGTTAACCTCTATAATTTTTAGCTCTAAACTCTTTTTTAATGACTCATTAACAACCTGCTCAAAAGAGATACTTTGTGCAAAAAGTTGTGTCTGAACCAAAAAAAAGAGAGCCACACGATATGCCCTCTTCATCTTTACTGCTTGACTAATATTACAGATACAAGATTGGTAATTAAGGTTTGGTTGTTATCATCAATAATAAGTTTTGATTTATCGGTAGTACGTGAAGTGCTATCATAAATATCAACCATAACATCTTCAGTTTTAGCATAAGCCGTAAAACGATAACGCTCACCCAAGGTAAAGCTCGTGGGGGTAACACCTTTTAAAAGATATTTAGTTGAAAGATTACTTAATGTCACATTTTTATCTTCGGCTACCTCGATAAAATTAGAGATATATTGTAACTTAGCGTAACTCTCTTTGGTAGGAACATCAATATCAAAACTCTTATCATCTCGGTCTATTGAGTTATCTTCAGTATCAATAGTAATATTATGTTCATTAACACTATAGAGCAAATCATCACCATCAAGATGTGTTGTTATAAAATCTTCTATGGTTGTAGCCGTAGGAATATATGAGGAGAAGGTTAAAGCAACTTTCTCATCGGCAATATTTGAACCCTTATCAAACGCATGTAGCAACAAAAAAAAATCTTTAGCCAAGGTTGCATTATTCTCAAAAAAAGTATAAGGAGAGAGAATTGTTTTATTGGTATCAATGGTCAAAGTAGAGAGGTTTATATCATTAATTTTAAAACTATATTGACCAAATTTATCAAAAGAAACCACACCATTATTATCAGTTGACTTACAACTGTTATTATTATCACAAACCACCATACCCTCTATTAAACTTCCCACCACTTGAAGCTGAACAGGTAATATTTTTATCTCTTCTTCTTGATTTGGCTCTTTTGGTGCTACCTCTTTGGGATCATCGCAACCCAAGATAAGAAATAGTATTACAACGAGCATTGTTGATGTTTGTTTAAAATTCATTATTAATTCTTTTTTAAAAATATTCTAGCAAATTTATAAAAAAAATCCTATTATATTTTAATATTTCTAATTAATTTTTACTCAGAAATAAATAAATATAATTATATATTATATTTATATTCGAATACGCATTATTGTGATATATCTACTCACTTTTATATACACTAACATATCTCAAAAGAGTACTGCGACCCACTCCAAACTTATCAGCTATCTGTTGATTGGTCATTTCACCTTTTTTCTGTAGTTCCATCGCTTCTACTACTTGTTCATCTGTCATTTTCCGTTTAGCACCAAACTTCACCCCACGAGCTAAAGCCGACTTGATACCCTCTGCTTGTCGCTCTGCTCTTAGGTCTGTTTCAAACTCTGCTATGACAGAGAGTAAACCCATCATAAGTTTACCTGTACTGGTCGTTGTATCAAACTCTTGTTCAGTTGCTTTGAAAGATACTTTTTTACTATTAAGAAGTTCTAGTATTTTGTAGAGGTCTAAAGTATTACGAGAACATCTGTCAAGTCTGGTCACTAAAAATGTATCACCCTCACGAACAAAATCTAAAGCATTTTCTAGTTCAGTTCTATCTGTTCTTTTGGTTCCACTCTTCTTCTCTTGAAAAATCTTCTCGCATCCTGCTCTTTTCAAAAGTTCAACTTGGGCTTCCAAATTTTGACCTGTGCTACTTACTCTTGCATAACCTATTTTCATCTTAAGTTCCTCATAATAAAAATGTATTATATTCTTTTAGACTTTATGAGATATAAAAGTGAGACTTATAATGAGACACTAAGTTTTTGAATCTATTAAAAAAGTGGGTGGTGTCTCATAAAGTACACTGTAGAAGACACTAAATACCTTAAAAACCAACACTAAATATATCACTCAGTTCAAAATCCATATTAACAATATCTCCATAATGTTCATTTTTTTCTATGCCATTAGAAG